>Ga0056128_1003206_pt1 | contig 19933 bp, 14 predicted proteins | sample WorMetLIZISLAND2_FD_71113 | JGI IMG/M metagenome (GOLD analysis project Ga0056128, IMG submission 71113) | Marine gutless worms symbiont microbial communities from Max Planck institute for Marine Microbiology, Germany - Olavius geniculatus... ... | reverse complement strand
GTGGACCAATTTCAAGGTTCCCAGCTGTTGCTTGGGTGGGCCGACCGTACCCGAAAGCCAGCGTGCCTCCACCTAGAGGGAAAACGAAAAGGCCTACGTATACGAAACTTGGTAGGAAGGATCCCTGGGACACCAGCACCCCTGGACCAATTACAAGGTCAAGGGGTCATAGGTCAAGGTCACGGCGGCTAATTGCGTTGTTTGCAAAAAATCCCCATAACTTCGCTGCCTGTTGTCCGATCAACTTGATATTTGGCAGGTGGCGTAAGGATCCCTTGCCACCTTGCCCCGGGTGCCCTCGTTGCCATGGCAACGGCCGTTCCCTCCGTCTGTCCGTACTCAGCTGCAAGGACGGCCCCATAGCGGGCGGCCCTTCAACTGCCGCACCCTCTTGTTTATGTTAGTGAGTCAGACGAATAATCACCGACATCAGCACGTCATTATATAGTTTGCCTAAATTAATTTATTAGCACCAAAGAGCAGCAACAAATCTTAATCTTCGGTGCTTTAATACTGTTGATTTCGCAACAACATTTGTGACTTTATTTGTATTTTTACGAAATAGTAACAAAATTACAACTTTTGCGCTTACTAACTTATTTGATGCTAGTAAAAAGTACAAACGAAGCGTCCTTTACTAGCGTTTACCTCACCACCTGTAGCCGTACATAAATGCAACCTGCGTATAAGAAAACAAGAATCCCAGTTTGGACAGTGGCTTTAAGATATAAGCGGTACGGTCGGCGCACCCCAGCAACAGCTGAAAATCCCAGCTGTTGCTGGGGTGCGCGGTACGGTCGGCGCATGCAGATGCACCAACAGATGCACCAGCACGTACGATCGACGCACCCCAGCAACAGCTGAGATTTTTAGCTGTTGCTGGGGTGCGCTGACAGTACCGCCTGTATCCCAAGGCCACCGTCCAAACTTGGGGTACGAAAGCAATTTTTTGAGTGACTGCAGTCCCATACACGCTATGGTGACGCTGCTATATCGAATTTTAGAACAAATACTAGGATACGACGCGGTAATTCGGCGCACGTGGGTGACGGCTGCAGGCAACAACATTGCTTTTAAAATTGCAGCCAAACCGCTACAGATAAAAACATGGTTACTCTTGACAGCCTATAGAAATTTGCCATCGCCATATTCAACTGTACCGTCGCCGACTTCTTACGGCGTACCGCTTAGCCACAATACATGCGTTACGGACAGACAGACGACATATCGTACCCAAGGCTCGACCTAACGGTCGACCAAAAACAGCGTCAGTAAAATTATGTAGATTTTTACAAACGTTTGGACATACTTAACTATGATCGTATTTCAATAATTCAAATGTGTGTCTATTTTTACTTTTATTAATTTTTAAAAACAAATTTAAAAGAGAAATGGCGGCGTCATTTTTTTTTGGGGGGGGGGAATGGACGCTTTTGCACTGCTGTATTTTGCAAAAATTTGGGGCTACATGTACGCGGCGTAGGGGTCTGTGGATATGGATATGGATATGGATATGGATGAGAAATTTCATATCCACGGCAAGCCTGAGTTTTGGTTTGATGCTAAGACGCGTGCTGCATGCACGGCATCATCGATTATTGATTGACAGCTTATAGCTGCGGGTGACCACGCCCATTACCTGTGGGTTTGTGTGGCACGCTATTGTTGCCGAGTCCGCTGAGGAAACAATTAGCTTCATAGAATGAATGATACGCGGTACTGCACGGCACGGCACGGCACAGGACTCTGACGCAGCCCTCGGTGGGTCCGGTGGTCGTGTGACATTGCATGACGCACGGCGTGGCTCTTGTGCGCTACAGCGCGTGCGTGCGTGTGTCCCCGCAGACGCACAGACAGACAGACAGAACACCGGAGGTTAAGACGTAGTGCATTCACATGTGTCGTGTATAGCTGGGGTAGGTATAGCCAGGAGGTAACACTGTGATTTCGTATGGCAGGCGGCACTCCGTATAGCTCTTGAGATAGATTCTTTCCCGTGAAGTGTACGTTCGATGCATCTCCGCAGACAGACAGATAGACAGACAGACAGACAGACAAACAGAAACATAGAGAAACGAAGAGACAGACAGAGAGAGCGGAGAAGCACGTGAGGAGTTGTCGTCGTCGTCGTGGTCTTCTTCGTCGTTCTTCCCGCTGGAATCTTGCGGCGTAATTAGCATCCGGCATGCACGTCCATTAAACAGTCACTGTCACAACAGCAGAACGACCTGCTGCTGCTGCTGCCGTGAGCCGCCAGTTCCACCGTGTGTCGTCGAGGCATAGTCTCGCTGTTGTAAATAATTACACTGCGCGGGGCGCAGCTGCTGCTGGCATCGTCTGTCATAGACCGCGGCAACAATATACGCACGGACCCACGGTGGGCCTAGTGACAGTGACAGAGACGGAAACTCTCGGGTGTAGGACATTCCCCCGGACACTTTCCCCTCCCGGACGTTTCCCCCCGCTTTTTTTGCATACCCGGACATTTCCCCGTAAGTATGGCGCTGCCGAGTGTAAGTTGTATTCATGTCAGTATTAATCGCTGGCATATATGGTCAAATAGCAAATATCCAAATGTATTAATGTCTCACATACAGCAATATTTACAGCGTATTAGAAAATGTAATAGTTATAAATAAATATATACAGTTATATACAGCAAGTCCTTTGATACATTAATTTAAATGCCACTGAAATAAGGCGATATTATATACAGCCAATGTCCAAAAAAGAAGAAATAGTGTAATAGTCAGCAAAGTGTGACTGTCACTTTCACTCGAAGTGGACTGTGCGCGCGACTGCACGCAAGGTCTCTTTCACCGTCTTCTAGCCATCACGTCTGCTGCACAAATGGTGTGCAGTTGACGCTGCAGAATCTGGATGGACATCTCGAGATGCTTTGTCGGCGGCTGTGACGGCCCTCTAGATCTAGCGGGTCGTGCGTCTGTGCGGCTGGCCACGTGCATTCTGCAGCAATGTCGTCGACGCCGCGGCCACAACCTGCGTGACGGAGTCACGTCAGTAAGTCGAGCAGTGACTCGATAGCGCACCACACAAACGTGTGGTTACGACCGATCAACGAAGCGAAGCCCCTATTCCACGCCTCGTCCGGAAGTCGCCGTTCAGCGTGGCGACATGCACGTTCCAGGTGGACACCGGGAACAGCGGCGGCAGCGGACGCAGCGTGATGCGAGGAACTGAGGCGCTGTCGTCAGCCGCTGCAGCAGGTCGCTAGCAGCGTCTGTAGTTTGTCGGTCTTCTCCACGTCGGTAACGCAGCCATGCAGCACCTGCATGACGTCGACGACGTCAGACTCGGGGAGAAAGGCCACGCACGCGAAGGGGGAGGGGAAATGTCCGGGTATGCAAAAAAGCAGGGGGAAGCGTCCGAGGGAGAAGTGTCCGGGGGAATGTCTGTCTCCCGAAACTCTCACAGCCATAGGCGTCGGTCTTTCTCCACGGTTAGGGGACACAGGATGGCGAATTCTGCCCAATATTTTGTTCTTTTGTTCTTCTTTTTCTTCTTTTCATTGCTCTTATTCTTTTCGTACTTCCTTTCCTTTTTTTCTATATAAATAACCCCCCCCAATGAAATCTAGCTAAGATTTTGGGGGAGCGCTGTGAGCTTCCTAGCTGGGTTAAGCCGTAATTGAATTTAGTTTATTTTAGCCTTTGTGTGACATTCAGTAGTAGCAATTTTAATGATTTTCGACTGTCCAAAATGTTGCGTGAATGAAACCGCTATTACTCTTCAAATATGGGGGCATTTGTGATAGTGTCTTAGTTCAAATATTGAAAAATCGTGTCTTTCCCATTGCAATTGAGTTTGACTCCCATGCTTGCAGTGTATGACGGTCGTCTACGTATACATGGTGTGTGGAGTCTGCGTGGTCAGACGATGAACACGCGTCAACTAAAAAACACGCACCGGCAAGACGGATCTGCCTCGAGCGACTTGTCTTGTCTTATGCACGTCCACAGCTACCTATAGTACCAGTGTCCGACCCACGGTCATTGTGTGCTGTTATAATAGCGTATAATAGCACCACGTACAGCCAGCGACGACTGACCGCGAGATGTAAAGCCAACGGCAGTCGCGTAGCAAGGCTCTGAGGGGCCCTGGTTCACAAAAGTAAGCTATAGGGGCCCCACTGCAGTAGCGAGGTCCGAATGGCTCGGGCGCTCAAAGCCTCAAGGGTTAAGAGCGGGGTAGTACGTACTAGATACCGCACTGCTGAGGTAAGTAAGAGAGTATGCATTACGAACTTATACGGCTCCAGACAGTTATGCTGACGAGCTTTCTCGGAGTACCAACTTTGATGACCTTGAACAACCTTGAAATCTAAAAAGTGGATTTTTGGTGATTTTTAAAATGTTAAGCTGCGACGCATATTTTAACAGTAGATTGCGTCGAAATTACTAGAGATAGACCAGAACAGCCTGCATCAACATTTTTTAGTACAAAATGTAGGTTCTAGCCGTCTGATTTTTGACCTGCTAGGTTCAAGACGTCCTTCTTACAGTGGCCTCATATTTGGGTACTCTTTAAAAACATTATTTTGTTGCAAGTTGTACACTGATTTTCCATGTGGGAGCACCGGTGCTGTCGCGCATCGCGTGAGCATTGCTCAAATTATTTGTTTTGCGTCGACCCACACTCGGATCCCTTAGAAGCTCGGGAGCCCCAATTCATTGAACCGTCTGTACCATATTTAGGTTATAATTATCATTGGTCTGAACTCCCAGTTTCTACGCGGGTGGCCAACGGTCTGCAGCGTATATATAGGCGCAATGCCCTGCTGCTGCTGCTGATAATGATGACGATGATGATGAACGTCTACTTCTGACAAGTAGAATTGCGATATTTATACTCATCAACATGACAACTGTTTAGCTCTGTTGTTTCAGCCGCTAATTAACGAATTAACTGCTCGGTAATAACTTCGTGACTTCGGTTAGCCTACTAGTTATTTCCGGATTCAGCAATAGTACTGTGCGTTGCACAATTTTTTCCTGCAGTTAATTGCGTTGTCGGATGTTGAACAATTTCCGCACTGTAAGGCCCACGCGCCGTTCACGTATGGCACGCAACGCCTGCAGTTGCACTTTTTCTGCATGGTCTGATTGGCTCAAATTATTTCGCTATTGGAAGAATTCGAAGAAAATACCTTGTCTCTGACAGTGCTAAACTTGCGCAGAGTAGGCTACACGGTGATTCATTAAAATATCGAAACTTAAATGCTTCATTTATGAATTATTTGACTAACACTCTTAAAAGCAATTTTTTCTATAGGCCTAAAGACGTTATTATAATACCTGTTCGCATGCTACATTGAAAAATGTCAGCTAATTGCAATATCGCTATGCGTGTATTCGTTGGTGAATACAGGTTTAATTCGTTACAATGAAAAGGCTATACAAAAATAAATATACCATTGCTGCTCGGTAAGCTAACCTACAGAATAGATTTATTGCTCGCTGTTGCTGTTGGCTTATTTGCTACTAAGGCGACTGTAGCTGTTTTGTATGCTTTATCTGATGATGTTACTTTATTATTTTGCTACCACTGTAACCACGGCGAACAAAGATTATCACTAATCGAGCAGCGTGCGAGCAGAAAGACGAAGAAGCGACGACAGTTGAGCAGAAAACTAGCAGAAAGCAGTGATATCGTGGTGGGAGAACAGGGGACCGATTGCCCCCCAAATTTTGAGCTGACGGAAAATTGTCTGAAAAGCTTCTTCTTGGCAGAAAATTTTTGTCTTGAAATGACAAATTTGAAGCTAAAAGCCGCCATTTTGGAGAAATTTAGGGGCAAATTTAAAATTCTGAGCACCCGTAATTTACTCTATCGGAAATTAACAGCCTGCTGATGTCTGTCGGAATTCTGTCAGAAATCTGCAGTGTCTGTTGAAGAATTGCCGCTTACTTTTTAAATCCACAATGCCGCTGATAGGAGTCCGGCGTATCAATAACACGATACATTGCTGCGACTGCCACGCGGAATTGGTCGCGAGAAGCAAACGTGGCGCGGTGGTTGGCTGTTGCGAGTGGGTGGGGCATTCTGCGCCGTGCGCGCGGCGACTTATCAGTTACGACGCCAGCAGCAGCAGCATCAGCAGTAGCAAATATAGACGAGGAGTTGATGCCGGGGCTATTATACGTGAGAACATCATCAGATGAGAGCCGACTGACATCTTGCGATGCTATGATGAAAGCAAGCACTCACGGCGCCGGCGTCATGAATGACAACAATAACGATGCAGCTGCCTCCGCCGACGCACAGGTGAGAAATGACGTAATCACTTACGTCACAGCATCATCATCATCAGCATCATCATCTTCAACGTCTCTGCTTGATCAGTGGCTGGTTGACGTCACTCAGCGACATCACAGCACCGCTGCTGCTGCTGATCGACTCAACAAACTGGCGTGTGACTGTACGTTCTGTATGCCAGACATCGCCAGCGCTCTGACGTCACCGTTCAGAACGACTAAGTCTACGACTGCGATTGCGACGCCGTCCAACAAGCCTGTGTTCACCTGCAGCAGCTGCGCGCGCAGTTTTGCCAGCGAGAAATACCTCAACATGCACACGGCGCTTCACCGCAAGGCCAGCACCGGCGGCGGCTCGAGCCGGTCCAGCGTATCAACGATGCAGGCTCTGCAGGCGTTGCAGGTCGCGGCCGGTGGTGGAACCAAGGACAAGTGGACGTGCGAGGTGTGCGGCAAGGTCTTCGCGCACACGTCCAACTACAAGAATCACATCCGCACGCACTCCGCAACGACGACGTTGCCATGGCAACGCGCACCTGCTGCTAGCGTATCTAGCGCTGCGACACACATTCGCACGCACTCCGACGAACGTCCGTATGTCTGCCACGTCTGCTCGATCGGCTTCAATTAGGAAAGTTTTAGTCTATAACCAACAACCAACCCAGATCGAACTCAGCCTTTCATCCCTCCAGGGTAAGTTAATAATCGAGTGCACAACACACACGGACAGACAGTCTGCTGAGCACGTATGTTCGATCGGCTTCAAGGAACGCTACCATCTCAAGAAGCACACACTGTTCAAGCACACCGGTGAGCTGAACGAGGCGTGTCGTCGTTGTGGCAAGCGCTTCAAAGACTCGACGGCCGTTCGAGCTCACGAGCGAATCCACTCTGACGCAAGGCCGTATAGCTGCGCGCGCTGCGGCAAGGCGTTCAAGACCAGCGAGTGTCTGTGGCACCACGATCACCGCAGTAAGACGTGCGGTCGGCCGCGGCGCACCGTAGATAGACTGCCACCGTCAATACTGCAGTCAAACACCACGACGTGCCAGGATCGTAAGTCCGACTGCGGAGACAAGTCAAGGGTTTGAGGTTCATTTCATAGCAACTTCACGTGGCCCGAACGCAATTGCGTTAGCCTACCCAGCTCGTCGCTCAATGTTGATCTTAGAAAGACTGCCACCATCGTCAGTACTGCAGTCCAGCACCACGACGACGTGTCAGTCTGTCGCACAGCCTGGCGACGCACTGACTTGTCTGACAGCGGACCTTCTCGATCATCAGTCGGACAGCTATGTGACGAGCGTCGTCGACATCAAGTCATTCAATAGTGCCGCGCCAGCAGCTCGAGCGTTGGCGCTGCCGCACGACACGGTCAAGACCGAACAGCAACGCCATTCAATGTTTACGTCCCTGCCAGACTCTGCCGAGATAAAGTATACTGACAACAACCAGAACGGCGGCGGTACGTTGATGATGTCCGCAGCTGGTCCAGTCAGTGCCGGTCTGCCGTGGCTGTCACACGGCACCAAGCCGGTTGCGGTGGTCATCGGTCAACACGTCACCGGGTCGGGCGGAATCAAACAACGATCGCTTTGCTCGCGGTGTGGCAAACAGTTCGCCTCGTCGCTGGCGTTCGAGCGTCACCTGGCCGTCCACAGTCTGACGCGACCGTACCGCTGCCACACTGCAGACAAACGTCGCCATGGCAACGCGCACCTGCTGCTAGCGTACCATGTACCGCTGCCACATCTGCGACGTCGGCTTTAAGCTGAAGGTCCACCTCAAGAAGCACAACCTGTACCGGCACAACAGCGACTATCCGTGCCAGTGCCGCGTCTGTGGGAAGCCGTTCAAAGATTCGTCTGCAGTCAGACTCCACGAGCGCATTCACTCGACGGCGCGTCCGTTTCAGTGTGCGTGCGGCAAAAGTTTCAAGACGCGCGAGAACCTCTGGGGTCATCGTCACCGGCGGCCGTGCGTCGGCCGCTACTCCGCGATCTGTCTGTCATCGCAGACTTCGTCGTCGCAGGATGCGCTCGGCGACGTCAGTTGTCTGCAGCCGGCGCCGCCACCGGTCACGCTAACTGACAACAACATGAGCGGCAACAACAACTCCACCTTCAGAGACTCACGTACAGTCGGCGATGACGCTGCTGCTGCTGCTGCTGTTGTTGACGATGACGCGTGCGCCAGACCGGTCCTCAGAACAGAGTGCATCGCTTTACCAGCGTGATGACCTTCTGCCCCACTCCGAGATGTACAGAGAAAGACTTCCAGTGACAGATCTCGGCGTCCAAAGATGCCAGTATAACGAGTCTGTGTTAACTATGACCGGCTTCAGCGCAAGCTGTTCTTGTTGTTGACGATGATGCGCAGGCGAGAGCGGCGGTTCTCAGAACAGATTGCGGTCAAACTGCTGCTGCTGCTGCTGCTGCCGCCGCCGCCGGTGTGTGTTCAGTTAGTGACAATCTACTCATGTTGGACTCGGCCGACTACATCAACGTTGACAGTAAACTTCTGCCTCCGTTCGAAACTTTCATACCACCGCTTCGCACTAGCGGCGCCGGCGACGTGCCAACCGGCTCAGCCGGCGCTGCACCGATGCAGTTCTGTTACCACGGGTATACAGACTGGTCAACCGCCGCTCTACCGCATGACGTCATCTGGTGGCCGTCCGGTGACGTCACCGCCGACGAGGCGCTCCGAGTGGCTGCGGATTGGTCGTCAGGCAACGACTGGCAACCGTTGTCAAGGAAACTGTCAATGTGATGACCATGACGTCACTGATCAGTACGGTCGTTGACACTAATCATTTCGTATAATGAGTCTATATACTATAGTTAATTAGACATTCGCAAATCTGGCGTTGTTATGCGTGATGTACCGAGAATAAGATGGCAAAACATCCTATCTGCTGTCGATGACATTTCAAAAAAATTAAAAACGACTTTCTACGCAGTGCATACTTCCCGACTTTTTCCCCAGTGTTTTTAATGTTCTCGTACGGTTTGTTTTGCGTGTTTTATTTTATTACGTAATTAAATAAACATTCAAGTAGCATTTTGAGAAACTTTGTATAAATTGTAGTTAGGACGTTTTGCCGTAGTCAACTATACGATGTTTTGCCATTCTGTCCTTGATTATGTGTAGGTCTACTGTGTCTGCGACGTGCGTTACGTGTCTGTTGCTTTGTATTGTGTGTTTCTGTGTCTATGCGTGCTTCAAAATCAAAACGACTCACTTTGCAATATTCGCTCTTCTGAACTAGTATGTGTCCGGTGCGTGCGACAGTTGTATACAATGGCAACAATGTTTAACTGTGGCGTATTTACGGGACCAACCTGCAATGGCCCCATCGGCGCTGGAAATTTACACAATTTTGCTTCACGATGAAACATTAAATATATATGTCAGTCAGCTAAAAAAAGTCCAGTTCCTATTACATAATGGTTCTCGACTAGTTCGCTTTAAATCTATTAGGCCTACCAGGTGGAACAGCTTGCCGTCGGAGTTCAAGAACACGTCACTGACTATTGGACATTTCATCAGCCAGCTGAAGACAGAAATGTATGCGGGGAGCTACTGCGCATCTGCGCAGCCGTCATAAATTAGAAGATTTTGCGTGTATGAAATCCTGTTACTAAACTGAACTAAAGCATAAATGTTAAAAACATTTTAAAATGTTTTTATAAAAGTTTTAAAAATGTTTATGTAGGCCTATGTTTTTTTATGTTTTTAAATGTTTTTTATATTTGTAATTTTTTAATGTTTTTAAATGTTTTTGTTCTATTTTAATGTCGCGTTTTTGTTCTTATTAAAAATAAACATACAAAATTACAAATATGATTCATTTCTCATGGGCAAATTGCGTTTAGTCCTGTTTTCGATCTGTACCATAATCACGGTTACATAACAAAATTCAGTACATTTCGGTCTTTACAAATAGTACGTTTTTGTTTTTAACATTTTATTGTGCTAAATGTGGTTCAATGTTTTTATGTATGTTTTTGCATGTTTTTATAAAAGTGAAAAAAACATGTTTTTATGTTTTATTTGCAAATTAATGTTTTTAACATATATGAACTGAACTAAATCAAAAGTAAGCTTAGGTAGCAATGTTATATGGGTTTCTAACCTAGATTAAACTGTACGATTGATTGTTTGTTATTAGGGCCGAAATGACGCCACTTTGTTACGTCAGCATTTCCGTACAGGCCCACAAAGTAACGTCATCTCGGCCCTAATATGCTACTATTTTAAATTATAAACACAGAATTACAAAAATTACAGTATATTACATTATCATGTTCGCCACTGTTAAGTCTGTCTTTTGATTTGGGTTGAAACAGCAACTCAAAACAGAACGGTGCAGTCAGCTGCCTGTATCTGTCGCGAGCGCTGGGCTTAACAGGCGTTCTCCATGCACAGCATACCGCGTTATGCACTGCAGTCGTCCGTCCGTCTGTCCGTCCGTCCATCCGTTTGTATAATTATATTTCTGACTGTTCTTTGACTGCAACTCAAGTACGAAAAACTGCGAAAAACTGTAGACTTAAGCATTGGGTCCATAGCATGTAGGCTATAACTGCGGTCAACGTTAAGGTTAACAGTGTGCCAAAAAACGTGGCATCGCCCAGTCTCGAAATGCGCTGTAGGCTAACTTATGGTCAGATTGTCGGTATGAAAAAGCAAACTCTGTGGAAACTTCACTGAGTAAACCAGGTCGCATAAACGTATATTTTGACCGGAAGTAAAATAACGGCGTTTCTGCGCATGCGCAAAGAAAAGGCCAAAACGGCGGAGACTCTTGTCGGTCGTTCTAATTTTCAACTTTTGCAAAATGTCTGAATTGTTGAATCAAATGGCAATTGTATTTTTTAATCGGCAGGTCACAAGTCGCCGTTTCTGTACATGCTCAGTAAAATTATAGCCAATCGCCAATTAAAAATTTGTTAAATTGTCCAATTTTCTGTCTCGGTCGCTGATGACTACGTTAGCAACATAATTAACTTTTCTACTAGGCGACGCATAATGTAGTTCAGTTCTTTACATTTTTCAAATGTAGTCGATTGCTTAAGTATGTAATTTGCATTAATTTGCAAGTGTCAAGCGCACAAGCATGACGAACTTTGGGCCTACATGGATAAATAATACACTCAACGTTACAAACACTTTATTTAGTTTTTTTTACAAAAAAAGTAACTAAAACAGAATTACACGTGGCAGAATTACACTGACCATTCTGTCAGCATTAGCACCAAAGTATGTCGAGTATTAAAATACTTTTTGGTGGGCTTATCAATATTATGCTACTGCACGTGCGCTGCAGACACTGAAGGCCTATTGAGCGTTGATACATGGCGTGATCTTTAGCGTGACGTCAGTGTCATCAGTTATCTGACTCCGTGTGTCTCTGTCTGTCTGTTTCTCTCTCTTCCTCTCACTCTCTGCGTTTGTCTGTCTATGTATCTGTCTGTGGCCGTATGATGGCCGAGTCTTTTCGTTAAGACGTCATCACGCAATGCATTGTCGCCTGCCATGCACTAAGATAGTAATTATTATTTTGCGTATACTCACGTCGCATCATGCTATCGGATTGCAGATATCTTCCGAATTATCAATAGCATCACTAGTGATGGGCAAAAGGTAACTAAAAGTTGTTAATTAATAGCTTAGTTATTTTTTCTTAATTAGACCAATGTTAAAATTAAATAGTTAGCAAAAAACAGAGTTTTATCACTAATCTTCAGTTAGCAACAAAGTAGTTTAATTTGAAAAATCACTTGTACAATTTGTGACTTTAAAATATCATCAGACTGACTGGAGCGAAATGAGCGTAGTAACTGTTGCAAAAATGAATAAAAAATATATTCACAAATTAAGACATTAGCTTTTTTGTTTATTATTTTCAAGTGTTGTTTAAATGTTTAATTTTTACTCCTCGCGAGCTACGTTCCTAACGCAGAGAAGAAAAGTATATGAAATCAGTGTAACATTGAGGACCGACCGACGACCGACGATCGACCTCCGTTCCTGAAAGAGCCTTCCTGGAAGAACGTCAAATGGCCATATCTCCATAACGGTGCCAGATAGACGGGGAGACAACTTTCAATAGCGACTTCGACGCCAGTCACTATCAGTATAATATTGGACCGGTTTCAAATAGACGCCAAGTCTCTAATACAAGTTGAAAAAAGAAAAAAAAACACCTAGAAGTATACAGGAGAAAATAATACGCGCGAGGAGTACATTAGATTGGTTACACTCTAATAATATTTTTGCTAAAGATTAACAGTGTACTTGTAGCCAATATCAACAGCATTTTGTCGACCACGTTGCACTAATTACTTTCAAAATAATTGCAAATTACTTAGGAGATTTCAATTAAAAGTTATTAGTATGGTTAACTATATTGCGAGAGTAGTTGCTAACTAATAGTTTAATTAAATGATTTGTTGAAATTTAGTTATAGTTTAACTAACTTTTAATTAGTTGCCCATCACTGATTATCATCATCAGCAGTAGCAACAGCAGCAGAAGCAGGGCATCGCCAGTCATTAACAACAATGTAATTACAGCTCACGCCATTGCTAATTTGTACCATCGACATGCTTCGATACCGTATACGCCATGTCCCAAAAACTGTGCAAAATTGTTTTTGCCATAACTTCGTCAAATTTTCATCAATTTTGATAAATTTAGGTACAAAAGTGAGTAAAACGATAGCAACTGTAAAATCGCGCCCACTATAACCGATCAGACGTGTTTTGAGTTCATGTACATCAGCTGTTTTGTTGTCTGCTATTTTCAGCGTATGCATTTAATACCGCAAAATTATTAAATCACACGACGCTTTTGATGGAACTGATGATGCTAATGTAAGTAATTTAATATTATGTAGCAATTTTAAACATGCATTGTACACGGTAGCTTGTTGGCGCAAATGAGGTGAAGTTGAAAATGAGTGCATCTGACATAAAATCTGTTCTTTGTCCTATACGTACGACAGAAATCATCAAAATCGATGGAAATGTAGCAAAGTTGTAACAAAAAAAAACAATTTGTACAGTTTTTTTAGGTCACTGCGTATTGAGGCCCTAGTTCCGGAACCCACCGCACAAACGGGCCAAAACACAAATGGTACCATGTTCGCGCCAGTGTCGTCAAGGCTGCAATCAGCTGCTCATCGTTATTATTTATCACTTTTTTGTACACTAAAATAGCAAACACTGCTGCTGTCAGTATCTTTTTCGCAGCCAAATATTCACCAAAATGCGTTTGGCTTTTCATGACATCCTAATCAACTGAAAGGCAGAAAACCCTTCCCACTGACGCCTTTGGCAATGCAAAAATTGATCATAATGGAAATAGAACAGACAGATAGATGAAGGACAGAAAATAACAACATGACCGCTAGACAATGCTCCAGCGTTCAGTCCAGTACTAATGTCAATTCACTAGAATGTTAATTACTAAATTACGGGTGGCAGTAGCGGCGACTCTGCCAGCAGTGCCTGGAGCGCCGTCGATACAAGCCCTAGTGTAGTGGTCGAGTTTTAGTCCACCACAGTCACACACTGTGGCAGTATAATACAGGTATACTGTAGATGAATGAATATAGGCCTATTAAGCCGTGCAGATAGGTCGACTGCCAGCTATAGCCGACTGTCAATCACAGAATTGTCCTCAAACTCTATCTAGTGCCTGTCAGAATGATGTTCTGGTCGTTAACGTTTAACTTTCAATCACCGCTCTCTAATATGTTCCTTGTGCACAAAAATATATAGGCCTATATGCTTGATTCTCTTAATAGGCCGCACTACGGGTCTTGTTCTTCCGTCCGTCCGTCTGTCTGTCCGTTTGTCTGTCTCGAAAACATTGACATTAGCAGCCGCAGAAAAAATGGGCTTGACGTTTCCCGTGTATCTTACAGTTACTGTGTGTTTTAGCTCCAACAGCTAAAACACTTTGTGAGTGAATTTGGAGCCCAAGAAATACGCAAAGCAAAGAGTGGCTTTCGGCACATATTCGACAGCTTTGCCCCGTCGGCATGCCCCATTTAAATCCACCTATGTCACAGCGTACGGGCGCGGAATAGCTACACTGTGTCCGGAAATAAAGTAACCCCTTAGACATCGTACAATAAAAATATCAAATCTTTAAAAAAGTTGAATAAGATATAGTACACCTAATTCCGAATAAATTGCTGAAACAATCATAAAATTTTGTTGAAAAATTTAAAATATTACTCTTTGGTGAAGTTATTAAATTTTGAATATTGATAACAAAATATCTCCGTTACCAATATCGCGTTACCTAAGTAAACCCTTCTGTTAACGTACATTTACGTAACTCCAACAAACAACATTCGATTTTGGCAAAATCCTACATCAACAATGCGTCAGTTATTGCCAATAAAACTGCCACATTTCAGTTAAATCTGCCAAAACACACAACAATTACAACAGTTTTTGTGAGGTAACCTTGAAACACTTCAGTTTCAAGTTTTTGTGTTTGATGTGATCCACAAAGAGTCAGACACAAAGACCTGGAACTGAAGTGTTTGGGTTCACCTCACATAAGTTACTGTAGCTATTGTTTGCTTTAGCAAATTGAGCTAAAATTTTGCAATTTGATTGCCAATAAATGTTGCATTGTTGATGCAAACTTTTGCATTTTGCCAAAATTAAATGTTGTATGTTTGAGTTATGCAAATGTTCAGCAACAGAGGGGTTTACTTATGCAACGCCATATTGGTAACGGAGATATTTTGTTATCGACATTCAATAATTAATAATTCCGCTAAGAAATAATATTTTTCAACGAAATTTGGTCATCATTTTAACAATTTAATGAGAATTGAGTGTACGGAAATTTGTTCAGATTTGTTTAGATTTGACACTATTATCGTACGACGTCTAGGGGTTACTTATTTTTCGGACACAGCGTTAAACCACGTAACTCAGCTGACGCTAGTAGGCCTTACTGTTTTCACAACTTTCGGCTGCAGTCGTGCGTCATAACGAAAACGACGGCATAGTCTATGCGATCCGAGCGTGGTTTAAGCACGACACAGCACTGTCTGGAGTGGTATAAACTCGCAGTGCGTACTCGCTTAGTCACTCAAGCAGTGCGGAGTGCGGTATTTAATAGCCCTACAAAAATCACACTGCTTGGAGCGAGTCTACCAGTTACCAACCAATGCTGCGGCGCGACGCGGCAAATGCCCATTGAATGAACAACGAACGCAACACGCACAGTGAGCAAACGAAGCACTGGCACCGACACAGAATAAGAGTTGTCGCAGCGACCGTGTGATGCTGGGCCGATAACGTAAGCGATGACGTCACGGTGATGTCACTGACTGTGCGCTCAGCAGCAGCAGCAGAGGCGGATGGCCGAGCAGACGACAGCGGCAACAGCAGCAGCAGCAACGCGTCCTCGGTGATTCTGTCGCTGGAACGTCTCAACGCCAACACGACCGGGACGTCATTGTGTGACGATGAGAATGACGTCGAGGGGGTGGCGTCGGCGTCTACGTCATCGTCGTTGCAGCGGCTGCTGTTGACTGTTGCAGCTGCCGATAATGATGACTCTAGTACTATTAGTAGTAGTCAGCTGCAGCTGTGGCAGCCGGACTACAGTTTGTACCACAGCGGATACGAACTGGCTGACTTCACGGATCCCGCGTCAGGCTTGGACGTTCTACTGCCGCTACACAAGACCGTCTGCTGCGCACTCTGCAGGTTTGTAGGGTCTACATTGTCAGTCTGTATCACAGAAAGCCTACGGTTTTTACGGTCAGGCTCGTAAGGTTAGTACGTACGGTCACCCTAAAATCTGTTGGTGGACCTTTGCCTGTCTCTGGACCCTCTGGTTTTTTTCTTTGCTGGCGTCATTGATCCTTCGAATACTGAAAACGATATGAAGCTTTTATAAGCTTTTGTAAGCCGTAGTAACTAATCGTAGAGACCGGAGTGGCCGGAGCAGATGACCGTAGGGACCGTAAAGACCGTAGCATAGGACCGTAGAAACCGTAGCGACTTGCCGTAGAAACCGTACGAACGGCCAGATGCGGTCAGTTCTTACGGCCTTTACAGTCAGTTGCTACGGTTTGTACGGTGAGCCTGGCCGTGCGAAAATTGTGCCCCAGAGCAAAAAAGCCGTACGGTTTATACGGTCACCTGACCGCAGTCTGATTGATACAGGCATACATTACATCATGAATCTACACCGTGTCTTATAAAATGAAGCAGAATTGTTTTCGTCAGAATTTCGTCACACGGTAGTGCGTTAACAAAAATTATATGAGCAGGAAAGTGAGTGCACCTCACACAATTTCATCGTCTTGGCCATCGTTGTGCAAAAAGATATCAAAGTCGATAAAAAATTGACAAAGTTCTGACAAAAACAATTTTGCACAGTGTGCCTCAAAAAGGATCTTTTACATTACTGACACTGACTTGAAGAAGGATTGTTAGATCTCAATAATTTTCTGTACAAATATTCTTGACAACTGGCTATCAAACGACCGTTCAAGTTCCCACCTCACCCAATGTGTGTTTCTGCACGGAACACGATAAAGGTCCGTCGATAATGTCCGGGATTTTTTTTCAGACACTGTGTAGTAGGCCCTAATCAAAGTCGGCGAAGGGCCCCCGTAACTCCCGGCCTGGGAGGCTCACATATGCTTAGGAACCTCATGCTGTGTACACAACAAAATTTAAGTTTAAAAAATATATTTAAAAATATAAAATAAGTAAAAATTTACCCAAAATGGACAAGTCTATTACTTTCCATTAATGTACAGTAATCTGTGACGTATTGCGGACTATTAAACTTCATTTTTTGGAAAGACAACACAAATTGTGTCTGATTTTTTGCGTTTCAATTTTTTTAAAAGTGGGCAAATTTGCGGCTTTCATTGGACGTCCAAAAACAAGTGTTTCAGCCCCCTGACTTCCTGACTAGGGGCTCTGCCCCTGGACTCTGCTGGTAGTATAACAGCCGTTGCATCTGACCAAGGTGAGATCAAGTATTTTATTCTAAGACTACAGAAACTGACAGCAGCAGCAACAGATATATTGCACAACAGCATATTGCAACAATCAGTCGCCGACAGTCAGTCAAAGCACTAATGTATGTAACAAGAACTAACACAACTATTTAAAATTTAGGCGTGCAAAATTTCAGCAATTTAGTGGGAAAAAAACATTTTCGAATTGAAGGTTGAATGAAGGGGGTAGGAAAGTGTGCGATTTTTAACGGAAAACTGGCCATATCTTGGAAACGGTGAGAGATATGGCCTAAGTTACTGTTATTAATCACTAATAGGAAATCGCATACACCCTTTCAGATAAGATGAAAATCATCGATCTCGGAGGACCTTGAAGGTCAGTACTGCAACAAGAACTGTATAGGATGTAGCGCGTCTTCCTTAGCTACAGCTGGGTTTCTTGTTAGGCACGCAGTAAGCTTACGGTACGAATGTCGTAATGCCCAGTGCACACTACCAGTTCGAACGACCCGTCTCAACTGGTAGTGCGCACCGGGCTTAACTCGTACGCTGAAGCCGATATTGATAGACTCAGTGCATGGCGCACGGTATGACAGTTGAATAATAACTTAGCAAGGCATCTATAGACGAGGTAAAATGGCGCGGTAGCATGTCAGTTGACACGTGGTGTGAAGTTACTCATTTGAAAATCATCGATAGTCAGAATACGATGAGATATTGGTAGTCGTGTTTCAAATAGGCGTAGCTAGGCTACCTTTTGCTTATAACGGTAATGCATTGGCAACGCATTATTGCGGTGAAATGGTGAAAAGAGCGTGAACTATGGGTTATGCCTACGTTATTGCTTGAATCTGTCAGCAACAGTACCGTAAATAAGAAGCCGTTGTACGGCCTAGTTTTGAGCGTGACAGATATGCTAACGTTGTGGTTGACCCGTTGCGCTGACCTTGTAGCCGATAAATAACCCAACGGTAGCATGTGCCATATAGGCCTATCTGTGGTTGTCATCTGACGCGTTGATTGTGCGCTGGCAGTAAAAGTGGCCAGGTAGCTTTTAAGCTTTCAATTGCGTTTCCTCGTCACGGTGCTCCGTAAAATACGTAAGCTTCTGGCTTCATCAAATGTTAACCGATTTTCAACATTTTTTTTCACTAGCCAAATCCGTAGTTAATTTGAAAAAAATATCCCGGCCGTCACATCATAAACCCGTCGTGAAATGTGGTCAGCTACACAATACTAAGAGCTACCTTGATGTCACTCGCTTATTCTAAAGTTTACTATTTTTACAAGGTAGTGTAGCCACGCGTTTGGGTGTGATGGAAATCTACTGCGGAGTACATCGGTGAGAGAAGTTTTAAAATAGGTCAAAATCTGATGCAGTTACTGCTCAGGTCAAGTCTTCCAGTCACGCATCAGCAAGTAGATTGGCAAAAAAAAACAAAATATCGCAAATTCCCAAATAGATGACCAACTCGTTTTTAAAACAATTCAGTGATGAATAGGCCAACAGTACATTATCTAGCCTGCAGCTTTTTTACCGGATCACTCTGTAAAGTGAGCGACTTGGCTGCATTCAGTAGGCTAAATTCAGTGCATGCAGTATGATCAATTGATCATTCTTTAGCTAGGCCTATCGCTGTGCGGCGCCGCGCTTCGCTGCTCATATACCGATTTCATTGCAAGCGACGGCGCCAGTGCGTTTTTGCACCGTGGCGCCCCTGTCATTCAATACTTCAATTAGCATCGAATTATCTGCTTACTATTTCCTCATAGGCGCTAACTTCTAAAAACTACCGGAAGGGGGGGGCGTACTTTCCCTTTTTCGTCCCTTTCTTTTTCTTTGCCCATTTCCCTTCCCCTCTTTTTCGGTTTTGTTTCGCTTCTTTTGTGCCTTTACTTTTCCTTCTTGCCAAATAGTTTCCCGTGCATTTTGAGCTAAAACGTTATTTTTTGTGTCATGGTAATTTTTAAAAGTTTTTTTGCAATTCTGTAGCACGGGAATGCTCTATTCGTGGGGCGGTGTTTTAAGTAACTTTGACAGCGAGGCTCTTCTTGCATTCATCGCTTTGTGGACTCGGTGATTTTTATGCTACATGTGCTACTGTTGCACATTATTGTTGCGCAACAGTAGCCAGTAGGATCTCTTTACCTGCCAAAGAGAGAATGTTTATTTGTTCTGTAAAAAAGAACATTGCACGTGACAGTTACGAAAAAAACATTATTCGATAGGCGGCTAGAAAAAATGCCCACTAGTGCCAAAGTTGCAGTATGTGCTGCGAATATTATTTGTTTGTCTACATAAAAATCCATTGTGTTTTGGTCAAATAAACAATTAAACATCTGATAATAATTTCTGTTTTGGTGCAGCGCTTCAATGCTGTTTTGTTGCACGACAGTTAGCCGGCCGCTGACTGCACGGACTGACGATCGTACCCACCATTGTATTTCGTAGTTAATTTTTAGGCTCTCTCGGGAACGGAGTACCAAGGGTAAAAAATTTTTTTAAAAATAATAGCTCGTAGCTCGTAGCTTTGCTTCAGCCGGAGTTCCCGTCACTAAAGAGCCAGCCGGATTATTCCGGTCGGATGGGAAACGTCCAGATGGGGTCTCATTGGTCCCTTGGCAGAGCGGCAAGTCG
>Ga0056128_1003204_pt1 | contig 19935 bp, 11 predicted proteins | sample WorMetLIZISLAND2_FD_71113 | JGI IMG/M metagenome (GOLD analysis project Ga0056128, IMG submission 71113) | Marine gutless worms symbiont microbial communities from Max Planck institute for Marine Microbiology, Germany - Olavius geniculatus... ... | reverse complement strand
GGTCACTGAATTCAGCGCCAATCGAAAGCCAGTATAGGATTTCCTATTGGTGATTAATAGTAACCTAGGCCTTATATCGCACCGTTACTGAGATACAGCGAGTTATTGGCCAAAAATTGCAAATTTTGACCACCCCCGTCTCATTTAGCAACCTCGTTCGGGGTGACCCCCTTCGAGTTTACGAAAAAGCTTTACGGCTCCTGAAACTAGAGTCTTCCAGGCAGCCGATGGTGAAAATTTGGAGATCCTAGCTTGGACCGTTTTTGCCTGATCCACCCGTGTGACAGAATTGCGATAGCCAAGACGCGCTGAAAACATAGCTGCTTTCGCGCGTAAAAATCCCAACTTTGATCAGAAACTAGTCACCGTGTCTAAATTTGCCATACCTTGAGGTTGAGTTTTCAATTTCCCACTTGTGCATTGTGACTTTTCTATTAATTTCTGTTAATTCTTTGTGTACTTTAGATACAATTGCTGATATAAGAAGAATTTCGCAAATCCTAAATACTGCTTTTACTGGAGCTGGCAAAACGTAATGTGTTAAAGCATTGCATTAATTTAGTCAACGCATGCTACTTTGGGTGAACTACATTGAGAGGGTGACAGAAATGAACAACGCAAAGTCGTACCTAAATCGCAAGAGCATGACAGTAGTGATGGAACAGCAACAAAACAATTTCTAATTACTTGAACATTATTAGATCGTCAAATAACTGCGGTTTTATGTATCATCGAAACTCCTGCATGCTTGATAGAATTTAGTAAATTTCTACATGTGCGATAATCTGACAGCTCTAGCTTTTACAAGTAAGGTTTTCTTATAGACAACTATTATTACCATCTGAAAGAACACAGCAACGTCTGAACAGTAAACCAAAGCGAATTAATTCGAAACACCAACATTAAATACTTTCAGAACATTTGCGGATACAAATAAGAAGATACGTCAACCAGTCAATGCTGTACTTGATTAGAATTAAGCTCTAACTGCAATAAGAGCAGTAAAAAGTACAAATTATATTAAATGCTGCAACAACAAAAAAAGTTCGATCTGTCAGGTACTTCAAATGCGGAATATTAAAAGCTGAAAAAGGTCCTTCAAAATTGCTCAGAACTGTCTAATGGACCAAAAAGTCAGATCTATATTTACCATAGCCCCTAGCCCCAGGTCTGAACTCTGAAAGTCGAGTTTATCAAGTCTCAGAAAAGTCAGGGTTAGAACTTAGGAATATGTTTTGAAATGTCTGATAGAATGGTGATGCTCACAGCAGCTGAAACATGTTCCGTTACCAAGGCTGTCATTCGCAAAGGCTAAATGCCTGTTCACTGCAGTCAGTGATAAAGCTCACTATTAGTCGACGATAAACGGTCTTTTACTCCAGGATAGAAATGTATACATCAGGAAAAAAACTTTTACGTGTGGAAATTAATGATTTGGATCTGGAGCTATAGCAAAGTCCAGGTTACAGCAAACTGTTTCTTAAACCGACTGCAAATGTCAGCAAGTTAATCAGATGTCAACACATTCTACTGACCGATTAACTGAACACCAAAGTCTAAAAACTACATCAGTGCATATCAGTAAGCCATGCAGAGCCTAAGAGCAGCTTAATGGCCCTCGGGAACACCTTTCTTGCCAATCAGAGACTTGTGGATGTGCGGAATAACACCTACAAAATCACACAAATTCACGCATCAATCCAAACAATACAAAATTGAATATCAGCTCAAATCAACGCAATTGATAAGTATCACTGAGGGAGTGTGAGTGTGTAGGACTTAAAAGTCCGACCCGACACAGAATAGGTCACTTCAGGGACGGCCTTTGCAGGCAAAACTGCACATACACATAATAACGGAACAGAAAGTTTAACCGTTACAGAAGAACCTAATATGAAACATAAAACACCTAGATATCAATGGAACAAAGAGCTATTGCAGTGCTAAGCATTCACGAAGTCAGCCAGGGTTTTTCATAAGCATCGTAGTTGTACACTATACAAAGTTACTACGTGTAAACCTACTTGCTTCAACAAAGATCATGAGTGGATAACATTAAGACAGAAATTGATTATATTCAAACCGTTAACAACACAGAAAAAAACTATAAATAATTAATATATGACTTTTGAAAGTTGACAAAAATCAAACTTATTAAACTAATACATGGCCTGAAAGTGAGTGATAAAGTAGAAAGCTACAGTCAACGTGAACACAAAAACTCAAGTCCAAGATGATGCTATTTCTATTTCCACGTCAAAGCCAGTCTCACACCATGACAAAATCCCTGATAAAATTCCTAATCAGCACAATCTCCAGCACCGACAGAAGTGCTGCATTCACAAAGCTGCCAGATTTCTGTCACCACATGGCAGCAAAAGTGAAACTCCCCATCAGTTATTGCTATATGCTGACGTAACGAAATGCTATATGCTACTGTTGCTACAGAACTGCAGAAATTGCGTCCTAATTTCCAGTCATGTTTGCAGAATTAGTGATGGCCTGCTGCAAACACAAAAATCATCCAGTGACGGATAGAACAAGATTACGAAGCACGAGACTGAGACCAAGGCGAATAATGTCAACTTCGGTCCCAGATAATCAGAGTTGCAAAATAATCGGGCTTTTTAAAACTCACCCAATGGGTCTTTTTCAGGTCAAAGCAGTTTTTATAAAAAGACCCAATTTTGTGGGCTTCGAGATTTGTCCGAGATTTTAGTTGGTTGATTCATGTGGTTCGCTCCCAGCAGCATAAAATAGGCCAAAATTTGCAAACTTGCAGCTTTGACAGCAGAAAATACCAAGCCATAATAAAATATTTCATTTTGAGTAGAACAAGGAACCAAAATTGGAACAAGCTTAGGGTGGGTTTACCCAAAAAATCGGACGATGTTTAGTGCATCCACCCAGATGTCTCAACTCTGAAATACACCAAGACAGTGATATCAGCATTGACAGAATCGACAGTGACTATAGTGACTAGCAAGTTACCGCCGCCAGCGATGGTCGCCTTGATCAAACTGTCCAACTCTTCATCACCACGAATGGCCAGTTGGAGATGACGTGGCGTGATACGCTTTACCTTCAGATCCTTGCTGGCGTTGCCCGCCAACTCCAGAACCTAACAGCCAGACACAATGCTGTTTCAATACATTACTGAGCAAATACTTATAATAAAATGTCCGACACAGCAGATCAGAATAGTACTAGAAATTTGGGGCAAAGCCCAACGTGAGTTGGCCTGGCGCCCTAAGTCCGAATGGGGAAAATTAGGTGGGGGGTAAAGAGGAGTGGGGGAGAATTTAGCCGGCATCAAAGTCACGTGCCCCAAACTCAAATGCATTGGCATACGCCGACCGCGCATTGTCGACTTAGGGTAGGTCAACATGAGTGCTTATAACTTTGTTCGTGGTGGATGGAATTTCACCAAATTTTTTTTGTTCAACGCTCAAGGAATCGTTTTCGTCAACACCGTTTACCTTTTGTCGCTATCTTCATCGGTTCCAGAGATATTTGCACTCAAACTCGAAAGCTGTCGTAAATCGCACCGATTTTTGAACGTTTTTTGCCCTCACAAATTTTAAGGGGGGGCAGTGCCCCCAAAAGTTGTATTTGCGTTAACACCCCACCTAGAGACACGTCAAGTACCAAAGTTTCGTTGTGCTACACCCCCAACTCCGAAGTTATAAGCGCTCCTTTATTGCATTTTGAGTCAATTTTTGACTCCCCTTTGAAAAAAGTTGTAAGGGGGCCCCCGTCCCTGGTGGGGGGTGCGCTATTAAGACTTGGTGATTCTCTAGCGCGTGTAGAAATTTGGGGGCAGCACCTCCTAGGGGCCAAAATATGGTCTTCCCAAAAATGCACTTTGGGTGGGTACGATTTAACATCGAGATCTCCAAGGTCACTGGACCAAACTTCACCGGACTTGTTTTACCTAACGCAGGAGGAATCGTGGTAGATGGAATAAAAATCCGATTTTAAAAATCATTATCCGTTTCGGAGATATTCGCCGCCAAACTTCGAAGTCGTCCGAAATCGGGCCAAATTTTGCTTGGTTTTGACCCCTGAAATTTTTTTGGGGTGTGCCCCCAAAAATTTTGGACCGACATTATAAAATAGGGTCTATTACTGACCATCATGCAAAAAATCATGCCAGTCGGCCCACGCATCTCGGAGATTTCACGAGTGAAGAAAAAAAATAAACTAGAAATTTGGGGCAAAGCCCAACGTGAGTCCGCCCGGCGCCCCAAGTCCAATTGGGGAAAATTAGGGGGGAAATTTCCCCGGCATCAAAGTCACATGGCCTGAACTCAAATGCATTGGCATACGCCGAAAGCGCATTGTCGACTTAGGGTAGGTCAACAAGAGCGCCTATAACTTTGTTCGTAGTGGACGGAATTTCGCAATTTTTTTTTGTTCAACGCAGAAAGGATTGTTCTCATCAACGCCGTTTAGATTTTGTCGCTAACTTCATCGGTTCCAGAGATATTTGCGCTCAAACTCGAAAGTTGTCGCAAATCGCACCGATTTTTGAACGTTTTTTGCCCTCCCAAATTTTAAGGGGGGTGGTACCCCCAAAAGTTGTACTTGCGTTAACACCCCCACCTAGAGACACGTCAATTGCCAAAGTTTCGTCGGGCTACACCTCCTAACTCCGAAGTTATAAGCGCTCCTTTATTGCATTTTAAGCCAATTTTTGACCCCCCATTGAAAAAAAAGTTGTAAGGGGGGCCCCCGTCCCCGGTGGGGGTGCGCTAGTAAGACTTGGTCATTCTTTAGCGTGTGTATAAATTTGGGGGTGCAGCACCCCCTATGGGCCGAAATATGTTCTTTCGAAAAATGGGCTTTAGGTGGGTACGATTCAACATCGAGATCTCCGAGGTCACTGGACCAAACTTCACCGGACTTGTTTCGCCTAACGCAGGAGGAATCGCGGTAGATGGAATAAAAATCCGATTTTGAATATCTTCATCAATTCCGGAGATATTTGCCGCCAAACTTTGAAGTCGTCCGAAATCGGGCCAAATTTTCCATGTTTTTCGCCCCTGAAATTTTTTTGGGGTGTGCCCCCCAAAATTTTGGACCGGCATTATAAAATAGGGCCTATTACTGACCATCATGCAAAATTTCACGCCGGTCGGCCCACGCATCTCAGAGATTTCGCGAGTGGAGAAAAAATAAAAAACATCAGGGGTAAAACTTAAGTCAGCTCCGCAAGTTATCGCTTTCGGGCGGACTAATAAATAAAAAAACATCTGGGCTAAAACATAAGTCCGCTTCAGCAATCTATCGCTTCCAGGTGGACTAAAAAATAGTGATCTGCAGCAACTTCGTTGTAGGAACCAGGTACCCAGTTGCAATCACTCAGGTAAAAGGACCCAAGCCGACAATGAAGTGTTTTATGGTTATGTTTGTGTTGTTTATAAACTGATATTCCTGCTAGACAAATACTAGCACTAGTGTTACATCCTGTCACTAAGTTACTGTATAGAAAAGGTGGAAATAAATAAATCTAATTACACAATAGTTTTTTGTTCCAAAAAAGTTGGTTTTATATAAAACGACCATAACGTGTCTAGGACATCAAATATGTATAATATAGGTTCAGCAACCAAAATGCATGAAGTTGAACATTACTTGTAGTACCAAATTTTTGCCACAAAGAGGTCAAGAAGTGTAATTTTTACCGGATTTATCAGTAACCAGTGCCAAAAAACAGATATCAATTACTCAGATTTGGAACCAGGAAATGAATTTTGGAACCGGGTCCGGGCACCCGGCTCCTGCTACAAAAATCACTACCGGTAGTAAAAAGTGTACTGTAAAAATTTGTTGAATAATATGAATTCAGATACAGGAACAGTGCATTTTCAAATGATAATAGTATAAAGATATAAAGAGTCGTGTAGCACATTACATCAAAGTCCACATTTTCATTCTCCACAGACTAACCCAACTGTAAACTTATTCTATATTTGCTATTAGATCACCATCAATATCAAAATCTGTTGTTTCTTAGACGCACACCAATGCTCCAAAAAATGTGCAATTCCACTTCTATCTTTTCAAGCAATCACATGGACATAATTACACCTACAAAAGCAGAAGAAGCACAAAATCCTTACTCCCTTAATGATTACGACAGCGAAGACAAAACAAAAATGAAAAATACTAATAAAAGTAACCAGTGGTGATCAAAACGTCACTCAACTAACTTCAGATTATAGCTGTAATGAAATTTATAGCAGTTTATTCAACATAAAAATGATTTCCTAACTTTAAAAACATGTGTCTTTGGAACACTGGATTAAAGCAGTGTGGCAAGTAAATAAGGCTCCACTTTTTAGGTAACATTTACAAGCAGCCATTGTTTGATTTGTCAAAAAGCCAGTGGGGGAAAAAGGACACCAACTTCTGTGATGGGTTTCAGATAGACAACTATATGCAATATAATTAATGCAAGTTAGATAGGTAATCCTCATCCAGTGGGGGCTTAAACCCCCCCAACCCCTACCCCGATAAATCTAACTCTGCAAGCAGCTCCACAAAAAACGTTTTTCCTCTCAATGTTTATTGCACCTACACTGTGGGCCAATAAAAAATGTGAAAAATTACTTTTGTCCATATCTTTGCCAATTATTAATCGATTTTCAAAATTCTTTTACTGGCACACTCTGCACACAATTTGCAATAATGTGATAATTACACATCCCACCACACGGTAAATGTACAACAATCACATTATTGCAAACAGTCTGCAGAGTGTGCCAATGAAAGAAATTTGAAAATCGGTCAAAAAATGGCAAAGTTACGGACAAAAGTAAAGTGTCATGTTTTTATCGGTCCATCCTGTATGTATCAGCTAATAATACCTCAGCGGTCAGGTACTCGAGAATGGCAGCGCTGTAGACAGCAGCTGTGGCACCAACACGACCGTGGCTTGTAGTGCGCGTCTTCAGATGACGGTGAATACGACCAACTGGGAACTGCACAAAAAAAACATGTCAACACCAACGTTAAAGAAACAGCAAAACAGAGAAGAGGCAAATTTAATATATCAATATGGTGACCACTCTCCAGACAGTACGAAATTCGCTGACATTTCTCTACTTTCGACTGGAATTCTTCACACTTCCCTGAGTCCGTGACAGCTGCAAAAATTCCCTGAAATTTCCATGTTTGCCAGAAAAATGATCAGTTTTGATCACTTTGTATCAACAGCAACTGTAACACAATTAAATTCAATCAAACAGCAAACAGAGTTAAGTAATTTGATAACTATATCATGATTGTGCATAATGCAAGATTCACATGATGTCATCATGATGTATCTTAAGTCCAAAATCGTTAGGAATGCAATATCAGTGCCGATGTAGGCAAGCTGTCAAACATCTGGAGACAAACAGAACAATCCACGTGGCAAACAAGCCAGGTAGAAAAACTGGCAAAGTGGCAAAAGTGCCATATACCTATGATCACATGCGCATGCACATATTAGTTCAATCATCCTCTAACCCTATTCCGAACAAAATCTTAAGCTTAACTATCGCTAGCCTTAGCTCTAATAATGCAACATTCACATTCCGCAGATCTGCACATCCCAATAGCATTAAATAACTGAAAACTACAAAAACAACCAACTTGTTTTAGTCTTTGGTTACGGTTACACTTAAAATTTTCGATATTGACAATTAACTACCAAAAATGCTGTCAGTAGTCTTCAGTATGAAGTGCCATTCGCACATCCACCAATCCGTTTGAAGAAATCTCAAACGGTGGAAATTCCGCCGCACTATGTGCCGTCCACTGGCTTGAGCGACGAAAATTCCACATCAAACACAACTGCTACATTTGCGGAAACCGGAAACGAAGTGACCAGCCTGTTGCATCTTAGAAATAAACTGAATTAAATATATGTAGTAGGCCTATATACTAGCATTTGTTGTAGCACTTACTGCAGTAATCTTTCTGCATTTAGCTTGTCTAGTAGTGAATTGTATCAGGAACCAGGTACCCGAACCCGGTTCCAAAACTCATTACCCAGTTCCAAATCTGGGTAATTACCCATTTTTTTGCACTGATTACTTGAGAAACTGCTGAAAATCTCGCTACTTGCAGCCGTTGTGGCGAAATTGCAAGAGATTCAACTTCAGCCATAAATTCGTGGGTATATATCTGGTATCACAGACACATTATAGATGTTTTAATACGAAAAATGTAACTTTGTAGAAAAAATATTGGTTAATTACAGGGACATTGAGAACCACAGCGGGGCCCGGGGAAACATTCTCGCAGGGTCTCTCGATCTGGGGAGAAAATGTTTAATTTTTAAATGGCACATTCTGATGTAATTTATATTTTTGAGCAATGGTAGGGCCCCCAAAACATCGTGGGGCCAAGGGAAACTCACCCCTTACACCCTCTTGATGGGCCTGGTTAATTATATATGTACATGTTCTACTGGGCCTTCTGTGAAACTAGCCAAAAGCTGTACGGATGAGATCTATGGATGAAGTCTACGCATCACTAGCGTATGACGATGCACCGCTGTTGCGCATTCCTGTTTGCATTAGCAGAGCTTTACTTGTTTAATTGCTTTTAAGTTAAAACCATGTCCAGGTACCCAGATAATTGCAACTGCAACTGGGCACTAGGTTCCTAAAACGGGTAATCCTGCAGATAACTACTAATTAGCAATCAGTTTGCCACTTAATGACAGCGGAAACTGCAACACGGTGGAATCTGTGAGTTGCTGGAATGGCGGAAATGTTGCAAGGGCTGTCCGCAGGGCTTACCGTTTAAAAATATAGTATTACCGAAAAGTGTAAATGCTAAGATCAGAGGCGTCCAACACCCTTAGGGCCAGAAAGCAACTGCCAAACGAAGTTGCACCAACACCACCCTTTCCTTGCTTTTTCCTCTTCCTTTTCCTCTTTTTCCGTTCAAATGTATTCCTTTTCTTAATTCTTTTCCAAAAAAATTTAGCTAGCCAATAATGCAATCAGTTTAGGCGATCGACTGATCGATGGTCTCAAATGGCAAGCCCTGGCTGTTCGCCACTCAGTATTACAGCAGATTTTCCACTGTCACAGCAATTGTCACGCAGTGTAGCAGCGGAATTTCTGAGTGTCCAGCAATTTTTTAATGGCGGAAATTCCGCCGATCAAGCAAATGGACGGTACTTAGTGCGGCAGATTTTCTGCCAGTTACCCAAGTTTCAGAGAAATTACTGAGACTCCGTTCCAACTAATCACCGCACTGGGCAATAAACGACATTTTCACCGTACCCATCAGATCCCCTAACAACTGAAAACGACAGCACCAAACCACAGATAATTAGGGGGAAAGTCTCCCGTGTTAGAATTAGGGTGCCCCGATATTTTTGGGGCCAGTGCGGTGTTTCATCAAACCTGAGATTTTATTTCACTGTGGCACACAAAATGTGTATGCTCACCTGCAGACCAGCCCGTGCAGACCGCGACACAGCCTTTGCCTTCGCCTTCCCAGTGTCCTTGCCAGCTTTACCTCCAGCCTGTAGCAAAATCAACACAACAAATACTACTATTACAAAAGTTGCAGAAACAAACGGTTAAACGGCTAGCTGTGTAGGCTAAACAACACCATTATAGAGCACTGCGCGCGTATGCAGAGCGATTATTCCTACCCTACAAATCGTTAGACGGTCTAAGCTACATACAAAATTTGCGTAGTTCTTATAGTTTTCTCATAAAAATTCTTTGTAAACATCATCAGCTAACAGCATACAAATCGCCACAAACTGCAGCGACATATTAGCGGAAATTTTACCAAATACTTGCCATATTTCGAGATAGATGACTTCGAATAATCAAGACCACAACAACGCGTAACGAGAGCCTCCAACAAGAAAGAAAGGCAAGGCGCTTCGGAACAAAACACGAAACCCGCCAAAACTGCTATCGCACGGTAAAGTGTGAACATTAGAGCTGCGCGTGATCGGATTTGGGAAGTATCATATCGTATCGTATCGAGTTATTGGACAGTAGACACAGGAATGACAGAACACGATGACAAACGAGAAATCAGACTAGATCGTGTTTGTTTCTGGTTTTGCTGACAGCCGATTCTGATTTTATAAATTATAAGTTTGGTAGTAAGTAGTTATTGCAAGATAAGTAGGCTTAATTATCGAGCTACGACTCGCGGTAAATATCTCCGTAAATTTGCTATAACTTAAAGCCAGGTTAACGTGGTTTAAACTTCAAACTACCGTAGGCCTAGGTAATTACATGCCCCACTCTAGAGTAACCTTACAATTTATTAAATTAAATTGAGTAGCTTAATTCCAGCGTTGCAAACTGCACTTCGACTTAAAATTAGAGCTGTCGAAGCGTTAATTTTTTAAACGCATTAACGCACTGCGTAGATTTTTTTTTTATTTTAACGCGCTAATTAGCGCGTTATTAACGCACCCAGGGTCGTCGAAAGGGAGATTATATAGGGGGGAGTTAATTACTGACGACCTTGTTTATGTTCTAGCTTTCTTGTTGTACGTAGGCATACCGTAATCTGACGTAGTGGAAATAAACGACGAACGTTTATTTGCCCCGTAAATTGGATATCGAGAACACGAGGCATAGTGACAGCCTAATTAATGCATAAAACACGAATCACGATGCGTTTTCTGAAAAGGCAAGTGCCCGTAAATGTTTAAACCAAATAAACGCACACAAGAATCCCAGTTGTTGCTAGGGTGGGCCGACCGCACCGCCTATGTCCGAAGACCAGCGTCCGACTTCCGGTCGCGGAAAAAACGATTTCACAAAGTGACTGCGCATACACCGTCACGCTTTGGTGATGCTGCTAGGTATATTGAAAGCTACAATCAACGTACGTCAAGATACGATCGATACGGTAATTCCGGTGGTGGCTGCAGGCAGCAACTTTGCACTTAAAATTGCAGGCAAACCGCTGCAGAGGCATCGAAACATGGTTAGGCTATAATATTGACAGCTTACAGGAAACTGTCATCGCCCTATTCAACGGCGATCATCGCCGACTCTCCTATGCACAATACCGTATATACGGTATATATTACCAGTATATACCAGTCATATGACTGGTACAGCAAGGTGCGTAATGACCCTTCAAGGTCATTCAGGGTCAATGATCTTTGTCTCATCTGAAAGGGCTTATGCACTTCCAGTCAGGGTATTCAATAGCCCTGAATTTTCAGGACGTCATGACTTCCAAGCTAAAAAAATGTGGACGTCAGTGTACAAAATCTGGAAGTCATGCAGTAAGCTTAGGCCTACAAGAAAAATCAAGCAAAAACTTAATGAAAACAAGACTTACTACTTGCGTCACTAACGCACCACCAACATAGGTCGTGGTTTTTACATGCTACAGCTGTGGCACAATTGTCGTCTGTCTGCCAATCTGTCTGTAAAAGTAAAGTGTAAAGGTCGTCAATTTGTATAGCGCATAGTCGCGAGCATGCGCACGCCTCTAATGCGCTTTCGTCACTAACCAGAGCCGTCTGCCGCACGGCCACCGTGTGCAGCCTGCAGACACAGGCTGGCGCAGAGGCCGGCTAGGCAACCCATTCGGCTGTACCAAGGTCCCCACCTTCCGTAACCCATACAAATGAGTTACTACTTATTTTACCGTTCCACGGAGGGTAGAAGGCTAAGTCGACTTAGCTGGCAGGCTTCTCACTGAGATGGTTTACCTGCCCGCAGGCAGTCACCCATCGCAGTACTAACCGGGCCCGGCGTAAAGTAACTTCGTTTCAGCCGAAATGCGTTACCAACTACGCCACGGATGTATAATTGTGATTAATCAGTGCGAGATAGGGCCTAGATTGCTATCGATTACTTATAGGAGGTTGCATATTGGCTTTCAAATGACATGAAAATCATTGGCCTTGGATGACCTTGGAAGGTCATGACCAAAGACGTTAGATAGCGTCTTTGGTCATAACGCACTACGGTATGACAATCATGCGGTATTGTGACTAAACGGTTAGTCGTAGGTCTTCGATGGTGCTATCGGATAGGGCGCTGGCGACTTTATATAGGCTGTCAATAGTAACCATGTCTCCATCTGCAGTGGTTTCGCCGCATTTTCTAATGGAAAGTTTCACGTAAAGTAGCCGTATCTCAGAAACGGTGAAAGATAGGGCCAAGTTACCTATTAATCACTAATAGAAAGTCTTTGCTGGCTTTCAATAGGCCTATTCAATATATTTCAATATTCAAAATATTGGCTTTCAAATGACATGAAAATTATTGACCTTGGATGACCTTAAAGGTCAGTAGTGCAACAGGAACTATAGGCTGTAGCGCATCTTCCCTAGCGACAGCTGGGCTTTCTTGTAAAAACAAGCAACATTCAATTTTAGTAGCTTTATGCAAAACAAAAGTTGCAGTTTCTTGATTAGAACTGTTCACAGAATAAATTAATATGGTTGCCGTGCCACGTCTTCATAAAATGAAGTATTCAGAAACACGACAGTCAGCGAAAATTATTGAAACCGTCGAAACATTGGAAAACAGATTCTGACGTCAATTTCCAGCTTATTATATAGACAAATAAACGTAATAGAAAGCAAATTGATCTGGACGTCGTGACGTCCACGTCTTAAAATTTGGGAGTACGGGCTAAAATTTTTGGGCCTATTTACGCCCAAAAGTTCGCTAATGAAAACCCTGCTTCCAGTTACATGTACTGATCATTAGCAATCTTGGCCCTATCTTTCACCGTTTTTGTGATATGATCGACGACTTATCGGTTGAAACTTGAAAAATGCACTTTCTTCCTGCCCCACCTTTGTTCAACCCTAAATTTGAAAATGTTTCCCTCGCACTGGATCGCTGCAGTTTTAACTTTTGCGTGCTAAAAGCTGTGACGTCGGGCTAATTAATCGTGTAGCCTAATAAGTTTGCCAGTAAGACCTACCTATGCTTACAGACAGACAGACGACAGACAGACGACATAACGTACTCAAGGCTCGACCTACATGTATACCGGTCGGCCAAAAACCAGTCAATTAGAATCAAACGCATTAGCCTATCTACTATCTATAGGTCCTTCCTCTTTCGTGTGGGTGCAAGAAAATATGGATTGAGCGACAGCTTATTTTTTTTCTGCGACAGCTATCTTCTGCTGACTGGCTGTGTTTAATAATGCATGACACGCAACGGCTCTAAATATACGTACTGGCTCGTCATATCTTCTACTTCATTGAAGTTGACTGACAGACTTCTGACTTCAATCTGCATGCAATTGCCGCGCGTCGAGATATTTTTTCGCGCTAAATTTAGCACCATTCCATTTCTTGGCGCCTGACGCTGCTCTACGGTCAGGCAGTTCCGAATTAAATTAACAAAATTAATCGGTCACTACTTTACCTTTGCTCTTTTTTGAAACTAACATATAAATCAGCATGATTTCAAAATTATCAGACCTATAGGCCATGTGCTTGCTAGCGTGTAGGCCTACCTGTGTAGGCCTATACAGATGCAGATGTAAGCATTTCATGGCCCACTTATATACCCCGTTTACGCGATGAAGGAAACACGAAGCAAAGATGAAGCAAACATATTCAATATAGTCTAGGCCTACACGTGCACGACGTGTGCTCTAAGTTTGCTTCATGTTTGCTACATCGTGTAAACGGGGTATTAACCAGTCTTTTTATCTCTCACTACAGCGTCTCGGCTGTTAGCCTATATATCTTATAACTGCTCTTTGTCATTTTCGAACACAAACAACGACTGTCGAGCGAACGTCTCAACGATGACATAGTAAAGTCAATGACAGTGGAAACATATCAGGCCTACAGCATAGTTCGAGAAAACGTTTTTTTCGTTTTTTTGAGATATGGCCTTTTGAAGTTCTTCCAGGATGCCTCTTTCAGGAACAGAGGTCAGTCGTTCGGTCGTCAATATTACGCTGATATTGTAGTCGTCCTTTTCGCTATACGTCATGGAAGTAGAAATAGCTCCGTGGTTATACGTTATGAAACATAGCCTGGCTGCGCAGGGTAAAAATGTGCGAGCATAGCAAACAGGCAAACGGGCTAATTCATCAGACAACAAGGTGCAAGCCTCACGCAGTCGTGCAAAGCTGGTAAATCCGGCTTTATCACGTGTCATAGGCACTATGGTTCATAAGCACTGAAATAAACTAGAAAATTACGTCGGCGGCCCATCGCCGACATATATTATGCTGCCGTCCGCCTGATCTTTTATTTTTTGATCTGAAAATTGGCATATTGGTTACTATCAAACTGAGAAACGTTTACAGCAGTTCTTGTTTTTTCTGCCGCTTCCAGTTATCGAATTAGGATTTCGGACGGGATGGACGGGCATACAGACGGACGAACGAGCAAGACCTGTATTGCGGACTGTTTAGGACAGCCGCAAAATATTGGCTTGATCGTCACGGAATTACGATAAACTTAACAAGGAACTGTTAAGGTAAATAAAGTAGGCATACAAACCAAAGGCCTACACCCTACGCCGTCAAACGCTGCAAGCCTACAGAAAAACGTCGCTAATAATAAAGTGGCATTTCGTTTGGTGTAAGTTTATGGTGAATTATTCTGACCAAAATCGGGCGAATTGTTCCATCGATAGGTCTGCAGTTTCGCGTCTGTAAAACTTAAACGCTAAACTAAGTTTAGCAGAAGTATAGTCCCACTTGCACATTAGATCTACCTGTATTTTTACTTGACACTATAGGTGTTAGAATCAAACAGCGTTCGAGTTGATTTCACTTTTTAGCCTTCACTTGTTTCCAAAAAAGCCGGGCCCTTTCGCCCACATAAACGTAACCAAAAATTAGACCCGACAGCCAAAATATTAGGCCTTAAGGACTTTTGAGTTTTTTTCCCATTTTGGCGAAGAACATATTAAGACTTATGGCTATTAAAGGGATATATAATTTTTCAAATCGTCTCATTTTTGACACACCGAACGGCGTTTATCTGCAATAGTCGGGCCATTTCGTATCGAGGCATGTAATGATTTTATTTTATGCGATGGTGAACGCTTGTACTCAGTGCATCAGCTGCAGTGAACGATTAAACGTGGCACTGCGAGACTGCGTCGGCGTTCGCACGGCAGTCCTTCGGCAGAAAATCAGATCTTTCAAAGCGCACTTCACCGGGTCGAATTTAACAGCGTAGATAAACGGATTGGTGCAGGTGTACAGAAACAGAATAAACACCGTGACGTAATATCCGCCCTCGTTCATCGTCAGAATCGCAGTTTTAGGCTTGTACAATATGAGGAAATAGAAGATGAAGGAAAAAATAAAAGAAGAACGTTTACGTGCTTCGTGAATACGAGAACACGAGATATAATGATAATGCATAGAACACGAATCACGAGACAGATTGCCATTTGAAAAGGCATAGTGCCCATCAATGTTTTGACCAAATTCATGCAGACAGGTGTAACCCATCTGTTGCTAGGGTGGGCCGACCGCACTGCCTATATTCGATAAGGAAAAAGAAGATGACGGGAAAATGCGTGACGGCGAAGAATGCGTTGACAAGGATCATGGTTTTGATGACACTGGTCTGAAGTCGATCTGACTGGATCTGAGCGGCGCTCGATCCGTGACCAGCCATCACGTTTGCCTGACGACGAATGGCGGCCAGAATGCGCCAGTAGCAGAAGACAACGATTAGAATTATGATGACGTAGAAAGAAATGACGCTCCAGATATAATGGAGCGCTTTCGCAAGTTGGCTGCTCCAAATCACCGCCGCGTAACAGACCCCATCTATCACGGCCGACGTGGCACAGGTCAAGGAGAACATGTAGACCGAAGTTCCGATCCACGAGAATGCCATTGCCGAGTGTATCATCCACTTACGCAGCCATTTCTTGCTCCATTCCGAATGAACCACCTTTAGATAGCGATCGATGGTAATGGCAGCAAGGCAGATTCTAGAGCCAATTCGTTTCCTCTGTTTACGATGGAATTCTTGGCTCTGAAATCAACCTTGCCGGCATAATCGTCGATCGCTAGGCGTAATTGAACGTGGAGCATTCCTTGTGGAGCAAAAGGTGGCTGCGATAGTAAATGATATACTGGCTGGGCAATGTCGGATTCTAGAGCCAATACTTTCCTTGCGTATGTTGGCCAATTCTTAGCTCTAGAAATTCGACTTGACGTCATAACCGTCAATTGTTATCCAAAGGCGGATCGTTTCGTGCAGAACAAGGACTGGTTGCGTAAAGAAGTGATATGTGCTTTGCAACGGCAGATTCTAGAGCCCATGTTTCCCCAGTAGACAAACGCTTCGCTGAGTATCGTTGCACATAGCCAGTAGCCCCAGGTTCCTGTCAAACGGATGTTGATCAGCTTTAGCGCGTAGGTGACGACCAGCGAGACGCAACTAAGCAGATCGAGAGCGTTAATGTTCACTATCAGCACATGTTTCTTGTGTTGTTTTGAGGCCAGCAAGCCGTAAAGAACCAGCGCGTTGGCTGCCGTTCCCACAACGCCGATAAATACAACAGCGCACTGGAAATAGACATCTATATCACGTGATGGCGATTGTGTTATATCACTGTCGGTAGTAACCAGTGGAATGTTGTCTGTCGTTGTTATCATAATCTTTCCTCGGTCATCTTTCTCTGCAGTAAACACTGAACAGTAAATTTACGCATGTTTTATGCACGAAATATCGCTACAACTAAACCTTTTTTGGAATGCTATACCAACCAAACTTAGCCTATTTTTGGTGAACAAATAACTAGGCCCTATATACATCAAGTTATAACGACATAAGCAAGACAACCCTAAGTCTGTCAAGGTGCGTAAAGAACGACAGAAATTCACTAAAATGAAATAAAGTGGTTTTAATGTAATTTATTTTTATTTTTGTATAGTTCAGTTCAACGCCATCTCTGTCGCTTGTAAGCACCTTTAGTGCCGGTAATTTAACAGTTTAAAGTCTTTACAAAGCAGTAGCCTGTTATATAACTTGTAAAGTTCGGTAAAACTGGTTTATATCAAATGATCTAAACGATTATAACGTTATGTAGGCCTAGCTTATTTTACGACGATTTGCGTAGCCGAGTTTGTGTGTTTACAATGCTTATATTTAGGTTTTTGCAAATTGCAAAAGAAGCGCTGTTGATAATGACTATTACGTTCGTGTGCTGTCCGGTAGTCAGGTTGCTTATTTATTTATACAAATTTACAGCTGCTCCAAGGAAGTAAGACAGCACATGTCTAATCGAGCAAACAGAAACTTCAATTGAGGCGTAGCTCTGGCAGACGCCTAATGATAAGAGAAGCATCGGGAAAAAAATTACAGAAAGTGGGCCTAGACTACACAATGGCTGTTGCTTTCAACTTTTACGTACCGTGTCGGCGTGTTCCATAAGGAAAAAACCAATAGCGTTCATTGTTTATCATACGTTACCCAGTGTTTGAATTGTGAAAAATTACCTGGGGGTTGAACTTTTCGACGGTCGGAGTCCGACCAAAATTGTGATGTAAATCGAATGTATGTAGTATACAGCTGACCCCCAGAACATAATTTGACAGTGTGTTAGGGGAGTTGAGAAAACAGCTAAGGGGTTCAACCTCCCCAACTCCCCGGGGCAATTCAAACTCTGATATTACCCTAACCGTGCCAAATTTTACGATTGTATCATTGAGAAACTCGAAAAAATGAAACAAAATAATGTCATTGGAGTTTCCATCACATTCGGTCCACAAATGAAACGCGTTGATACACTACCTTGCGAAATATTAATTCTCGAAAATTGCACGGACCAAACACAAGCTACTCAGCAACGGTTAACTTATTAACTGTAAGATAGTCGTTGTTGTTGTAGCTTGGGGAATGAGCATGTATACCGTGTCCGGAAAAAAGAATCTACGGTATTTTCGACATATCTTTGATAAACGTAAACCTTTTTTCATAACTTTTGGCAGGAGTCGTCCTGAATATTCACATTATTAAACTGTTAGGATATTTTCTCTTTATCTTGTCCAGTCACACCATACAGCTGACGTACGGTAATTATGACGTCATCAAAAATGCCGTTTTTCTTAATGCTATACGAGATTGAAAAAGCTAACAGTGTTTCGGTTAATGACTTCAACAAATTTGAACGTATGTTTATAATTTTTTGTAGGCAACATTAAAAATGTAACTTGCAACTGGCAGTTTACTGATATTCCACTTCGCCCGAATACTTCGCCACTTTACCGTGTAAAATATAAACACTCTTGGTATTCCACACCAAAACAAACAAAAATGCAGAAAAATAGTCTTTTTAGCTTGTACCTGCTTTATTTGTCAGCAACAGTAACAAAACTTGCTAATTAACCAACTTTTTAGTCAACAAATTTATTACAAATGTGCACTACCGCGACGCTAACGTAGGCTGCAGGAATGACGCTGCTTGCTGATAACGACTGCTGCACAACAACGTTCCCGTAGTGCACGCGATGGCCACGCTTAACATGGCGTAAAGAAAGACAAGGTTAAAAATTTTTAATAAAAAGTAACTCATTTCTATGCCAACAATTTTGCAAGTTTTTACTGCAATTTTCCTTTATCAGTTTTTTTTGTTTTCGTATTGCAGAGGCTCATCTAGACGTTATCTTTCCGCAAAAATGGCATTTTCGATGACGTCACGACTACATTAGCTATAAGTAGCAAAAAGTAAATTTTCAAGATACTTTTAGATGTTTTTAGTAAAGCGTATCATAGTGATAATGTATGCCCAAAATTATAACAGTAAGTTCAAATTTCTTGAAGTTATTCAGGAACAAGTGTAGACTCCTTTTATCCGGACACGGTGTATAGGCCTAGGCTTAAGTAGGCCTCAGTGTATGTGGATGAGTTACCGGTAGTAACTTAGCAGAGTTAGAACGAATACATACATCAAGATGAGACGACAACGGTATTTATATACCAGTTTAGCAATTATTCAGAATTTCATTCTAGAAGTAAGCAAGTCAAAAGTAACTTTAAAATAAGTAAAAAAATGCTTTCAACAGTTATCGCAATGTGCCGCGTTCTGAACGCCCGCTGAAAATATGTCTTTAGCAACCGCTTAAACTGTTCGTTCACAGTTAATGCCAGAAAACCGACGATCATTGTGAAAATCCAATAAGCGGTCCATGCAGCGTGGAAAAGAATCTACGGTTGGTAATCTGTCGCGGAAAGGATTTACGGACATGTGGGCTTACTTTATAAGCCACGAATAAAAGAATGGACTGACGAATGGCGATAGGGTAGTGGTATTAACGACAACGGTAAACTGATGCGTAATCCAATATAATGAAACAGAACCAAAAACGGTAAAATAAATTGACTGAAAAGTTGATTCTGAAAACAAAAATCCGGTTTCTTGGACTAGCAAAAATTGAATGGCAAGCATTACAAAGCGTCAAGGAGAAATCAAAGGTGGTATATACAGATCGGCAAGTTAATTACTAGCCCACTACTAAGAACTCAATAAGTATGACAGAGTAGCTTAATATATTGGACACGGTTGTTAATTTTAAGCCAGCGGAGAGATCTAATAGAAGCGAAGATACAGTGGCTGATCTAGCCGGAGAACAGGTCCAGTTTCCTACATTTGTGTACGATCGGCTAAGAAACGTTCCTTCCCGGAGGCGCCGAAAATACTCTCCAACGACGTTGTAAAAAGCATGTAGACGTTCAATAGATTGGAAGACAGTTGTATGTAAGCAAGTAGCAGCTGACCTAATTAGCGCACTGAATCTATGCTCGTTGTTCTTCTGCCACGTAGGCTTAAGTATAATTGGGTCCGCATTTGTTATAGGCTTAGCACAATTCAGAAAGCGAAGGGACATTGCTAGACTCAGTGATGAAGGAATTAGTAATGCGTACAGAGTAGCACTTGAACGGCATCTCGGACAAGCAGAGCCATCACAAGACTTGGACGA
>Ga0056128_1003199_pt1 | contig 19944 bp, 9 predicted proteins | sample WorMetLIZISLAND2_FD_71113 | JGI IMG/M metagenome (GOLD analysis project Ga0056128, IMG submission 71113) | Marine gutless worms symbiont microbial communities from Max Planck institute for Marine Microbiology, Germany - Olavius geniculatus... ... | reverse complement strand
TTCGCTACTGTCTCTTTTCTTCTTCAAGATTCTCTTTTCTTGAACTAGACTTAGTGTCTCTGGTGTAATCCATTTCTTAGTTATCATCTCTTTCTCTGGGATCGTCTCTTCTGCAGCTTTTTCCATAGCCATGGCAATCCTGTTCGCGTTTTCGTCCAAGTCTTGTGATGGCTCTGCTTGTCCGAGATGTCGTTCAAGTGCTACTCTGTACGCATTACTAATTCCTTCATCACTGAGTCTAGCAGCCGCTGTTCCTAAAAGTAGATATTGATATGATGCGATGTGTTACGGGCTTTGCTCTAAAACAAACTGGCAAACAAGCTGTCAGTTCATTATAGCACGCGAACCATAGTAATTTGAGCTACTAAGCTGTTTCGAATTTTTAAACAAAAAACATGCTTTTTGCTTTCATTGCCTCGCATTTCGACTCGCCACTGCAGGCATCACGACAGGAAGGCAGAGGCGACTGTCCTGTCCTGCCTCTACAATTTTTAGCTTTTTGCAAAAATGTTCTTTCAAAAATACAAAACCTGAGGTTGAGCAGTGCGTAGTGCGTACCATTAATCGAATCTGTTTGGAATTAGCAGCTGTCCTTTGGAAGCTGCAATTTCCTGCTTCCCCGCACAATTTTTCAACCCATAACGCTGCTGCTACTTGCGATTCTGGCGAATCAGCAGCTCAGACTCTGTCTTCGCTAGCATTGCATAATTAGAGACAGTAGAAAATCACAACAAAAGTGGCAAAAAACAACGGTAAACTTTTGTGAAAATCGCCAAAATCACGGCAAAATCGTGGCAAATACACCGAGCTTGAATATCCTTGAATACAGTCTATAAAACCTAACATATATTATTGACGACCATCATTACATGCAGTGCAAAGTTTTCAACTGTACAATTTTGTCGCTGCGAGGCATTAAAGTAAATTTCAAGCATGATCTTTTGCCCGCGGTCACATATTGAGTTAATAAGTAACAATGCACACGAACTTTGGTAGCAGATGCAAAAATCAATATTTTTGCGTTGAAATCACACGATAAACGTTAAATTATATTGATTAAAGCAGAAAAATTTTTTTTGTACAAAACGCAAATCACGGCTTTTTGGCAAAATCACGGCATTTGACAAAAATCACGGTCTATTGTCCCTATGCATAATGTACCCATCTAGCGCAACGCACGGTTCAAATTGCGTACGGAGACAACGCCGGAAAAGTACGCAAACAAGTACGCAAGAAACGCAAACAACGCGACAGCCCATAAACAGCAGCAGCAGAGTGTAGACCTATTTTCATGCGTTAAATTCGCTGCGTCAGATAAAAGGCTAGTAGGGCGACTCAGTGTAACGGAATTGCGGCTGCTACGTGCTGATCGAAGTATCAGAGATCTCCGGTCGTGCGGGAAACAGAGATGGGCGGATGTGGTTGTGACAGACAGGAGCACGTCAGCTGCTGAAGCACGGAAGCGACGCACGCACCTGACGTAGCTTGTTATTTCAACGTCTTACCGCCTCTTACGTTGAGCCGCATCGCACTGGTCATTAGTTTGACAACGCTGGTAGCCTAGGCCTCTGCAGCGGGCTATTCAGAATGAAGACATCTAATGCCCTCCGCCCCGAAAACTTTCTAACCCGCGAAGCGCCGCTGCTTTTTGTACTTACGAATTGTGAGTATTTCCAGTGGCGTGGGAGAGGCGAAGAGAGTTCACCCTCTAAATTTTGGGCTGTTGGGAAATTAGCCTATGGAAAATTTTTTTCCTTGTCAGAAAATTTTTGTCCAAAAAATGCACAATTTACAGCTGAAAACCAACACAAGATAGACCTAAATGTAGGGTCAAAATTGAAATTTCTAGCGCCCGTAATCTCCTCTGTCGAACTTCCTGTTCCGCCTATTTTTTTAGCCCACGACGACGCTCCGTCTTACTGTGTTACGTTCCACTCGCCTCGAGTAGGCTATGTCATATTATCATGTCAAAATTTCAAGCATAGCCTATAGGTTAAAGGCATTAAACACCAGAAAACTATGCATTGCATATCGTGCATATCGCGAATATCAGCATACGCCTTCACGGGATGCAGAACCGTCGAGAGCCACATTGTCGGGGGACCCATCTGGGGGAGAAAATTTTGAGTTTTTCTGTTTAAAATGACGCATTCTGGTGTAAAGTGTACTTTATACTTTTTGAACGACGGCGGGGCCCCAAAACGTCGCGGGCCCAGGGTAACTTACCCGCTTTTATCCTCACCCACGACTTGATGTAAGCCTATTGCGAACGCGTATACAATAACGCCGAAATCAAATTTGATCAAGCAATTGAAACAAGCCTTTTTTGCAAGCCGTGCGCAAAAAGTGAACTTTTAGTTTAAAATTCAAAACAAGTAGGCCTAACTGTCTCATGCGGCGGACGGCGGCACCACCTGTCGGCACAGGGTCGACGTGTTTTTGAAGTTATTAACTTATAGCTGTCGTTGTCTACCGTACGATAATGAGCCGGCACGGAGCTATAGCTGCTGTCGCCGGTTCACTCGAAGCTGATTGTTTTGTCTACGAAACGAAACAACGTCCAGCATAGACACTTGAGAATGACAGTTTTCTCTCTATACGCCAAACCGACTTTGGCATCATCATCATCAGCAGCAGCAGCAGCGGACACTCCCAGGGTCAAAGGTCATCCATTCATCAACCCGCCACCTACACCTGCACAGGTCTATGCACCGCCATCTAGCGGCTACCTGTGTCAACAGCGGTCGGGGTTTCACCTCTTTCTTTTCCTTTCGTCGGCTTCCTTTGCATGTGTAATTTCTGCTATATTATTTCACTGGCTCCCGTATGAAGAACGTATGACTAAGCGAGAAATTATAGCAAAAAATTACCGCACGTCTGATAATACACGAAATCCATCCATTTCTGCCTGACATCTGAAAGAAAGTAGCCTAGGGAAAGAAGTATAGTTGCAAGTTTCGGAGGTAGCCTACAGCCGCAAATTTGCAACAGATTAGTGCTCGAAATTTTAATTTTGCCCATAAATCCTCCCGAATGTGGGATTTTAAACTCTAAATTCTGTATTTTCCGACCAAAGGTTCTCCAGACAAGACTAAAATTTACGGTAAAGGGAAACAGTAGATAACGACGCTCGACGGCTACGGCCTTTACGTGTCGCGGCGTAAACCCGTAGATAAAGAATTCAGTGATCATAAAATAGACACAAAGTTAAGGCTATACTGCATTGTAGCTTATCACGCAATGGTGTCAGTCCCACGACCCGAAGCGATCAAAGCAACATGACCCCACTTGACCTGACTGACGGTGTCCGGCGCCGGGTTGTGTCCACACAGCGAAGCAGCAAAATCCGTTCTACACTGTGGGGCCATAAAACACAGCGAAATATTTTTGTGCATATCTTCAGCGTCGACCGATTTCGACAGAAACTGGCGTGCGGTGTCTTCGATAAATTACCCACTCAGTACGATTAAATTTACTTATAATTATTTGAAACGGTTGTTATGCAGTGCGTAAGCCTACATGAGGCAAACATTCACATCCTTTCAGTTATTGGTTTAAAAAAACAGCTACTCTAAATTTTGCAAGGTAATGGGGCGACATTATTTCGATGAAGTTAAAAAATGTTGTTGTATATATACTTTGTGGTTAATTTATCAACAACAGGGCATATCAATATCGATCAAAATCTTTCAAGTGTTGTAGAGGTTACGATAAAAAATTAGTCTGTTTTATGCCCCACCGTGTACTTATCAAAAATGTTATGTCTTGGCGACGTCGCGTTTCATTACGATTTCATCTCTCAACTATGTACGGCAGCCGTGCTTCATAGGCGATAACTCCCGCGGGGGAGGTGTGTGATTGCCCCACGGGGTGACTCCCCGCGGGCGTTTTATTCCTGAAGATATTTTTGCAGAATGAGTCATCTTTTTTGCATATTGGCATATCAGATTCAGTCTTAATGCTTAATAATGCTAACCATCATACTTTGAAACATCCAAATCTAACAGAGAGCAATTAGCAGCAAATAATAGACCGCGGAAATGACGACAGACGCACAGTTTCAGTTTGAAGATGTGCCAAAAATCGTTGGAGGGGTCAGGCCAAACTATTTTTGATATATTTGATGCTGAAAGTAAAACAGAACTCGTCAGTTGCACAATGATACATTATGCATTTTACTTGACTAATGACCAGAAGAATCTTGCGGTAGGCTCCGTATAGTTGATTTCAAGCTGAGAAAAAAAAAACAAAAAAAACAAAGGAAAAAGAAAGGAGAAAAAAGAAGAATAGCGTAAACAATAATCGTCCCCAACAGCAGAATTTCAGGGGCTTCTGTCTTTATACCTGAAGAACGCAGCTGGCGACCAATGAAAAATAAGTGAAGAAAGTTTTTGTTAAAATCAAAAACTCCCCCCTATATTTCACCGGGCAATCTACACGCAAAAGAAAAGGAGATTAAGCACAGGAAAGGGGAGTAGAGAAAAAGAAGAATAGAAAAGGGGTGGATGGAGGTGGAGGTAAGAAGGGAAAGGAGACCGAATGGGGGACTTAAGCCCGAAACTGGGAGGGGGGGTGATTTGTGCCCTATTTCGATTCCAGATTTGGCGGATAGAAGCCACCGCAAAAGTCGGAACTTGCAAGTGTCGTGTATATGAGACATTGTGGGTCATTCGCAGCGGTCAACGGACTGAGGAGACAGTTCGTTTGCAGGCGGCGGCATGATGCGACGTGGTTTATGATTTTTTGCTGTCTCCTCAGTCCTCAGTCCTCAGTCGCTATTTGGACCGTCACGCGGTGCTAAATCTACGACCACCGTCTGGAGTGCGATAAGTGAGAGTTAAACGAACTGTCTTATTCCACGCTAGGCGACGGTCGGTCGTGTAGCCTACGCACAGTAGGCTATTTGGGCCACGCTTGATTGCATTATCCCACAGCATAGATGTTAAAAACATCTTTATGTTTTTTATTAAAGTTTAAAAAAACATGTTTTTAATGTTTTTACAAAAAAATTTTAAAATGTTTTTAAAAATTTTTTTATGTTTTTAATTTTTAAATGTTTTAAAATGTTTTTGTTTTATTTTAATGCTGCGTTTTGTTCTTATTAAAAATAAACATACAAAATTACGATTTCTCATGGCAAATTGCATTTAGTCCTGTTTTCGATCTGCACCATAATCACGATTAGGCTACATAATAACATTCAGTACATTCCGATCTTCAGTCTTCACAAATGGTAGGTTTTTGTTTTTAACATGTTATTGTGCTAAATGTGGTTCAATGTTTTTATATATGTTTTACATGTTTTTTTATAAAAGTGAAAAAACATGTTTTTATGTTTTTTAATTTGCGAATTAATGTTTTTAACTTCTGTGTCCCACAGATGGAAGCTTAGTAAATGGTAATGCAAAGACAGGGTGTTGGACTTAGGATCGAGAGGTCATGGACTATGTATCCCCCTTCGCCCATTCCATGTCATTTGCGCTGAAGGGATGCAATGTTTAAAGTTAGGGAACCATATGGGGGCTCCCACACTATGGCTCAGGTCCCTATAGTTACAGTCAAATGTGATATGAGCCCCCAGGCAGTTGACACTCGCTTCACATAGGCCTAAGCCAGATCATTGAAGTCGCCGAGATTGATAGCAAAAAAACTTCACTGCACCCCAGAGACGAAATGCAATCCTCAATACAATGCTTATAGCAGATTGCGATCACCAATAAGCCTAAGCTTACTTGACCGTATATGAGAGTCCATCCTCTCCCCCTACTGATGTCGTAAGAACCACCGAGCAAACTAAACCATCCAAGCATGATCTCAATGTTGCGGCTGTTATACCCCGGCGCTGTTGAATGCCCCACGGTATTAACGGACGAAAGAGGGTTAATATAACCTTAGAAAATAAGTAATTTTTTTCCTGTATCATGACCTATACACCAAATTGGAATATTTCAAAAGGGCTGCAGTTGGTTTCCGGAAAAGTTTACGTCAGTCCGGCGCTATTACATCTTGTATTCGGAGCTTTGTGGCTATTCATGGCTTGCATCTCCCTCGTGTCGTGTCTATCTGATGCCAATCGATTTAAATGCTTTTCGGAAAGACTACTGCGACGCACTGTCTCAGAAGAAGGTTATAACAGAGTATACCACGGGCAGCCTACATGTATATCACATGCACTGTACGTATGCAATGTCATACTGATGACTCTGTTTTAAAGGTTAAAGCTGTGAATAAATACCGCATTAGAACTACATGACAAGAAAATGGCAGCATAAAATAAAGACAGGCGTTTCGGCCTCAGCTAAATAAAAATAGTTTTGAATGAACGACAATTCGATGGCAAGCAACAAAGCAATGCATGTAAAAGAAAGCCCAGCTGTCGCTAGGGAAGACGCGCTACGGTATAAGCTGTTGCAGTACTGACGTTCAACGTCGTCCAAGGTCAATGATTTCCATCTTACTATGTATATGACAGGCCGTATGCCACTTCTTATTACTGATTAATAGTAACCCTGGCCGTATCTCTCAGCGTTTCCGAGATATGGCCGGTTTTTCCTACCCCTCCTCCATTCAACCCTGAATTTAAAATTGTTCCCTTGCGCTAGATTGCTGAAATTTTGCATGTCAGGTTTATGACACATGGCTAATTATTGGTGTAAAAATTTCCCCTGTAACCTACCATTTAGCCACAATACATTTGTTACAGACAACGACGACGGACGGTCGGACAGACGACACATCGTGCCATAGACGCCCTTCGGCATAGTTGCAGCGCGTCAAAAAGCAGGCAGGTAGTTAGGCCTACGTAAATGCAGCGTCGAAGAACGATGGACCGCAGTAATTAATCCTCACCCTGCATGCACCAGCAGCTGCAGCAGCAGCACCAAAAGCGCGTTGGCGCCGCGGCTGGTCGGTAAAATAAGCCGCCAATGAACATTCTATACGCTGATACTTCCGCATGGCTAGGCTATAGTGTGTGAATCGGTAGCGATAATATTGATCGTCTGCTAAGCACCACCTGTCTACACAGACTTGGCACGGCTACTGTTACTACGCCGTAGCCTATTTCTTTGCGGCTTCAAGACATCAGCGGGAGTAGAATTCTGGAATAGAGAAAATTCTCCTTCAGCCTCCCTTTTCCTTTTCTCCGTTTCCATCATCGATCCCTTTCCAGTTTTTTTCTCATTCATTCCGTCCCATCTTTTCCTCGTTTCTCCCTCCCTTTAACCGAGCTATCCGGGATCTAGGGACGCTAAAATAATCCGAAATAGACCTAAAGCATTTTTGATACAATTATTGGTACTCAAAATCATGTCTAAGCTTGGTAAGTTAATGTGCGTTTGGACAGCCATATACATAATGCAGAACTATGGAGATTTTAGCTAAAGATCTCTTTAAGGGTCGAACTCCCACTTCCACATAACATGTTCTGGATTTGTTGTACAGCAAGCTGTGCCCCGACAAATCGGCGATCATGGCGCGCGTGGCGGATCAGGCGCCGGGCGACTCATGCGCCGACTGCAAGCGCGGTGACTTGAATGACGTTCGGCAACAAAACAGACGTCCGAGTCGGCTATCATGCCTGGGTGACAATAACCGTTAACAGTTGAAGCGACTGCTATCGACATTTTCGTCATACTTCGAGGTGTTGATTACCAGTAGGCCTACTGAAATAAAATGCAATGAATCTAACTAACTGAAATAAAGGACAGCGCGCGGCTTTTATTTCAGTTCATTCCATTTGTTCAGCCGCTTTGAATACGCCTTTTTAAATTTTCTTATTTACTCGGCGCCTGCAGTTAAAATTAATTCTTAGGAAAAAGTTTATTTCTCACCCGCGTCGTCGTCGATGTTGTCGGCGTAAGACGGCGTCGACAGCATGCTGACGATGCACGCCAAACAGACGAAATTCAACGGTTTCATCATCTTCCCTCTTGTCTATAAACTGAAGCTGATACAATTCAAACTTAAACAAAATCGCGAAATGCCAGCAAGGAACGCCACGGTGTAGGCTACGTCGCAGTAGGGCTAATTAATCGCAGGGTCCACCGCATGCCTGTGAAAATGTCGACAATGGGGCAACGCCTACTACTCGATTATCGCGCTCCAAGGCTCCAAGCGACGCCGCGGCTGCCCCGTAGCGCTCAGGCGTCGATCAACGATGCAACGGCGCGACGGCCGCGATGTCAAACTGTCAACACGACTTCCGTTGCAGTTCGTTCCGTGCCAGTTGGCTTCGTTCACAGACTAGGCCGCTACTGGCTACTGACTGACCGACCAAGCGAGACCGCCGGTCGGTTATGCACTTCCTGTGAATGCGCGCCTGGCAGGTGCTTGGCCGGCGTTACCACGGCAACGCCGCTCCGCAACAGCAGCAGCAGCAGCAGCAGCGGCAGCAGCGGCGGCGGCGGCGGCAGCGGACCAGCCAAATCTACGTACAATGGATCGATGATCCGCGGCACTATAAAGTTCGGTAAAACATGAATATTGGACGACTGGAACAACTAACTGCTCCAGGTAGAGTACGTAGGGTGGGAGTGCTTTTTAGCCTTAAGTAAAAGGTGATATAACTTAAAACCAAAATTAGCCTAAGCCTACATATTTTTTTTAAATTTTAGCCTGTAAACTTCTGAATGCAATTAAGGGCAACAATATTCCAAAATCGACTGCCGTTAATGCTTCGCTCCAAACCCAATCACAGCGCAGTCAGCGCTTTAAAACTATATGGAAAAGTCAACAAAGTTAACGCGAAAAAGCGAACAAAATGAAACAGAAAAAAGAAAAAATAAACAACATAGAATATGAACAAAGAAAAAAAGAAAAAAAACGGAAACCAGCTCCAAAAACTCACAAGGTATATTAAAATTTTATTAAGCGATTTAGATCATGCGCGATCTGACAGCAGAAAAAAACGTTCCGGATTGGCCAGTCGGAATGCGGACTGACAGCGGATTTGGATTATTCTAAACTCCACACCCGGCAGAGCCGTCAGATATTGATGACCGGCTGACGTTCGCTGCCTATCAGACCGTTCAGACGTGACATGCAAGTCTGCGGAATTAATGTCGACTGTACTAACGACGGACGAAATCAATGTTAATCCAAAGTTAGCTTGCAGTTTGTGGTGCATGTTAGCCGGCTTAGTAGCTTAATATTTACGACTACGAGTGTATCGGGTATTAGCTGAAGAAATGTCTTTCGTATTTTTTATTGAATACGGAAAGTAGGCCTGTCTCCCAGTTCCACAACATTTTAGATACAGTTAGGCCTACATGATGAAATGATGACCCTTGTGTGCCACAATGGAAATAAACCACATAAATGGCTTGAAATACATTCTCTATATTTTTTCACTTATTAGTTTCAGAGCGCACTGACATACTTCAATATTTTGTAGACTAAGCTTAGTAATAATTTTCGAAATTGTTCAGATGTTTACTGTGATTAACACTGATATCGAATCGATCGGCGATCGATAGCCTACGACAGGAGGGCCCAAATATATGTCCAATCCGGATTTGAGGTTAATCGTTTTGCTGTGCTAGATTTTGTTATTAAATATTCTTCGTTCAGAAAAGCGTGTAAAACGCTGTAAAAGTAAACTTTTGGCTTTTTACGACTGCATTTGTGACGCGGTACACATGTTCATGCATTTAAACGATAGTATTTTATGCGATGTTATATTTGTTTGTGATTTTAGATTTGAAATGAAAACAAAACGCTCGTATTTTCCATTTTATGAGATTATGAAATGGCGCTACGACCTTATGGCGCGGAAAATAAAATTCCTTTTAGCTTGTCGTCGTTGGTTAGAACTTAGAACGCAGAATACATTTAAGGATCATTGAACTAAGAATTTTGGAGAAGAAAGGTTCCACTGAAGCCTCTTCAGTCCAATCCAAGTACTTGAATCCTTATTTTTTTATCCACCGAAAATCTTCACTTTTTTCCTCATTTTCATCGAGCTCCAGTTTTTCGGCTTCTACACTGTGTCCCAATAAAAAGTGGACCCCAAAACAAATAGTTGTAATTCGAAAAAGAACTGAACAGTTTTGTCTGAAATTTTAAACATAATAACCATGAACTAAGTTGAAAAGAATGACGTATCAGGTTTTTAAAAAATGCAGCAATGTCATTTTTATTAACATTTAAATTACATTACTCAGAATATAAAGTTTACAACACAGCAGTTTTTCGTAGACCTACATGACAGTTTGTTCACCATTACTGCCGTCTACTTGTGCTCAAAATATCCTTCCCCATCCCAGTGCATTTTCTTGTCTTAATACCAGCTTCTCAACTGAATCAATATTGCCAGCAGTCTGCATTTTACGCATTTTACCACTGCTGGGTTTGCCATCCACAGTGCCGGTTTGATTAAGGGCCGGTTGCACCAACCAATTTTAAGTACGTACTCAGTTAAGTACCACTTAAATTAAAGTGGTCCTTAACCGGCTACTTAAATCGATTCTGTTGCACCAACACAATCTGCACATCACTTAGCTAAGTGACAGACTTAATTGTAACGACGCTTGCCATTGGCTAATTTCAATCACGTGACAACAGCATTTCTTTGACGACCAATTAAGTAATAGCTATCACGCTTCATTGACAACAATGGCCATCGCTCGAAGTGCCGTATATAAATTGAAATAACTTCAGAACAGTATAATTTTGAGTGAAGTGTAATATATAATAGGCCAAATATATGAGAATCAACATAAATATGGACTGATACATATTTGGCTGACAACGAATATAACCTGAGAAAATAAACTTTGTAGACTATGCTGAACTCATATGTGTCAGCGCACTGTTGTTTAGAAAAGTGATTCGTTTTCACTTAAAACGATCTCAGCTGTAAATAGTCAATGACAAACAGCATTATCCACATGTATTAGCCACTTTTCTTCGCTTTTGTTTATGGTATATAACAACTGTTACCTAAAATCGTCAATTTAAGATGATAACTTCATCACAGTTTGCTAAATAAAGATGGCATCTGTCTCATTTTTGCCTTAAATTTAAGTGGGCAACTTTGGCCACTTATTTCTAAGTGATGTTTAAGCAGGCTGGCCTGCTTAAATGGTGTTGGTGCAATGTATTTTCTGCTAAGTACGATGGTTAAGCATGTACTGAAATTTAAGTATGGTTGGTGCAACGCGCCCTAAATCTTCATGAGCAACTTATTCAGCTTTTGATCGGAATAGCTTTGATAAATTTCTTTGCTCCAGAACTGTTTTCTTAGTGCAAAACTTTAATTAAAACTTTATCATTTTTGTTAAAACCATCATTTGTTATTGTTTACAGTACCGGTAACACAACAGTGACGTGTCAGTGACGTCAGGCTATGTGCCTTAGCAAGCACCTGTCTTTATAGCTGTTTGTAACAACATGCAAAAAACTACACTTTTTAAAAATTTGATTTCTTCATTTGTGGTTCATACTTTTACACCAAATTTTGTGCACTCTTTTCAAATTAACTAGGGATGTTGGACATTAATTTGACAGTTTTAGTCTAACACAGTTATTGACGATGTTGTAGGATCCACTTTTTATTGGGATACAGTGTACAACCCTAGACATTGAAATGTACTGTCAGTTTTCATTGGTGTGTTTTATTGGTGTGAATTATGATTATCAATATGTTTTTCTGTGTTTGTGCATGTCTGTTAGGTTATTGATTTGACAAATGACAATGGACCCAAGCCAGGTGAAAGTTGAGTATGGACAGCCAATGGAGCCGTTAGCCCCACAGCCATTACCACCATCTCAGCAGCAGCAGAGCTCTGTAGTCGTGATCAACAGCGGTGGGGTTCCACAGCCGGTGCCTCTGATCCAGTCGTTCGCCTGTCACATTGTGCTTGCATGCTGTGTGTTCTGGTGCTGTGGAATTGCCTTCGGAATTGCTGCTTTTATCCTTGCAGGTAAAAGACAATCTTATCTTCTGTGAAGTATCATCATGGATCATGGCTGAGGGAAAGGCATTTGCTTTTTTTGTAAATTTTAGCTTGTTGGAAAGTTTTCTTTTTGTAGAAAAGCTTTTGTTGGCAAAATTTTGTTTCAAAGTACAACATTTGGGACTGATGGTACCTATTTCTGGAGGACTTGTGAGACAGTAATTATTGGGCAGCCACCTGGTTCACTAATGCCTGGGGGATTCACCAGGGATCCTAAACTGTAAACTGTGAAGTAACTCTGCTCCTAAGGCAATCCTGATTGATTGATTGATTGATTGTGGAGTTGGCAGGATTTTGTGGTTTAAACCGGTTAAAACTAGTGTGGCAGAAGTAACAGGTTGTTCTGCCAGTTTAAATTGTTTTTGTGTAGAAGATTATCATAGGAAACAAATGCAAGACAATTCAACTCTTATGTCTTATATCAGTTTGTTGATGATGGTCATCATGCATTGAAGTTACTCAGTTCATCATAAATTTTGCTTCTGAATTTATTACTATCTAGTGTGAGTTTCACCTGCTAATCTGTTTATGCTATAAAAATATGTCGTGAACACTTCCCAGTATCTGTCAGTAATCAGTTTAAAGCTTTTAAAGTTTTTTGCCAGAGCATTAAACCAAAATTTTGCCAACTGAAACATTTTGAGCGACAGAAACAGATTCTAGTTGGCAGAAGTCCAACTCTGATTGATTGTGTAGTGCTTAACGTGAGAGTGACGTATGAACAGGGTGGAGACACCCACGCAGATACTTAATCTAAACTTGCCTTAAAACCTGCTAAAAACCCACCCAAAAACTCACCTGAAACTTTAAAGTCCATTTTCAGTTTCTTGTTCTGCCAATGATGAAATATGTTATTATAGCTTTTCAAATATTTAACCCTACACATTTGCAAAATTTATTGATATGTTTTACGCTGTGGGGAGCTAACAGAAACGCATACGAGTCAACTAACTGAAAACCAGCACAAATCCCAACAAGAAAGCTGAACTAATGCTCATGAGATGCACGAGAGCCTATGGCAGTTTTTGTTTGCAGGTAATCTTGGTCTGTCTCCATCCATTTCGTTGCAATTCACTCTTTTGCAGCCACAAATTGCCAAAAAATCACTTAAAATTAATATTTTTGGGGTTCAAGGTCATTCAAGGTCATCGATGTTGACATTTCTAAGAAGCTCATCGTCAGTGCTTGTTATGATAAGCAGCATGTCTGTGCCTATTTGCAACCATTTTCACGCTAGACAAGACAACAGCGGATAAATAAACACTTATTAGAAGGGTACCCCTTTTGACACCTGCATGCGCAGGCCTCTTTGAATCTAGAGGGTCCGAACTTAGACTGCAGAAATCTACATTCATTGCTGAAAATTTCATACGCATGTTATCTTGGTCTATCTGCAGCCTTTTTGGAGCAATTCACTCTTGAAATGCATGTCACAACCTAAAATCGCGAAAAAATTTACTAAAACTTGCTATTTTGGGTATTAAAGTTCATTTAAGGTCATCGATGTTGACATTTCTAAGAAGGTCATCGCCATTGCTTGTTGTGATAAGCAGCATGTCTGTGTCTATCTGCAACCATTTTCACGCTAGGCAAGCCAATGGCTGCAAAACAATGTCTTTTTAGCGATTACTTGCGTCACATTTGGCAAAAATTTGGGTGTCTTAACATCTATAATTTTGTCATCGTAGTATCTACCGGCGATTGAGGAGAAAGTCTTAATTCTAGCATAGACTACGGATAGTAAAATGGTTTGCAGATGCTCGAAATCGATCAAGTTTGACATTTCATCATCATCATCATCAGTTTATTTTGGAAACACAGGACAATATCAGAAAATACAGAACAGAACAATAAAACATGTGTATTTATTTACTACCATGTATATACATTGGGGATAGCATAACGACTTAGTTGTGTGGCGCCACGATGTGAATGCAATAGCAGTGTAATAACATCTCTTAGGAGGGGTGCCCCTCTTTTATTATGTTGGGCCTTTTTACAAAACATCAGTTTAACCTAAAAAAACTTTTTTAAAATCAAAAGTCAAAAAACCCATAAAAACTCAAAACCTAATCCCCCAAACCACTAGGTTGGGCTTCAAAAACCGTATTTTGTGTATGAATGTGCGCATGTGTATACCTGTGAAGTGAAAGCGCAGAATCTGTCGACATCACCGGATGCCGTGGATCGACACACGGCACATCGCCTCGGCAGAGCATCTCTCTGGGTCTCAGTCTCCGGCATCATCCTAGGCATCATCATGACCATCACGCTCATCTGCCTCCTGGTAGCCGGAGTCAGCCAGATCTGTCCGTTCCCAGCCAACGGCAAGTGTTACATGCACCGCGAGATTAGCCAGGCCGAGTGCCTCCTGAAGCTATACAAAGATCACTACTATGACCCAATCACCGGCTACTGCTACTATAACGACAACTAACTAACCACACGTTTAAGTGCTGACTAACTGGGCAGGCACCCACTGAATCATTGAATGTTTCTGTTTCCTGTTTCTTCACTGCCTGAGCTTCGACGTTTCAGCAGAGTTTCATTAATTAATGTCTTAGTAATTGATAACATTGTTTTTTGTTCATTGCTTCATTAGTTCAGCTTTTTGACAGCAAGATCCTATTAATAAACGAGCATTGACATTGGTAACGTATTCAGCCACTGACTGAAAGTTTGTGTTGCCTCACCATGTGACCTTCGACGTTTCAGCTGAGTTCGGTTAATTTGTTGGGAAAAATTATTTTATATTTTTATATCCGGTATTGTGACATGTCGTGCAATATTTTGCTAAAAAAAACTCGTAAAAATAAGCAGATACAAGATAGTAGCCATGAAAACTTCAGCAAAGTTATCGTAGCATTAAAAAGACTAAATGCACACGGTTTTTCAGTAAAACTTTGAAAACAAACTAAAAACTACACTAATATTTTTGAAGGTCCAATGCAATTTTCAGGGGCACAGGTTTTTTTAGAGATGGACGAAAGCCGGAAGCGCAGGAATCTTTTAAGCCGCAAATTGTTTTTTTCACTATTTGCTTCGTTTTGATTTCTGTTTCAGTTACGATGTGAGCTTCAGATTGACATTTTAATGAATTATCGATAAGGTCGTTTTTTTGCTGTTCGTTTTCACAGTTACAGTTACATGCCATATGGGCTGCAGAGTTTCAGTGAATGTTTAATAATCGATAAGATTTTTTTTCGTTTGCCATATTGGAACATTTCCATTAAGCCTTAATTTCCAAGTGCTGTGTGTGCATTGTAGTGGAAGTACTGCAGTGGTTAAGTTGTTCTGTGCCTTAGCGAAGCTGTTTTTTTGAAGACTGCACAGCGCAAGTTATTTGTTTGTTTTTGATCAGCTATATACTGGTACATTCAGACAATAACTAAAGTCTTTCTTTCTTGCTGTGTGAAGTATTGTTAGTGAATATTCTGTGCACTTCTGTTCTAGCTGTTTCCATAAACTATGTGTATGTAACTCGAGTGACTGAAAATGTTTTTTGCCATGCAAGAAGTTTCAGTAATTCCAGTTGCAGTCTAATTGGTGAAAAAGCAGGGATAGAAGAAGTAATAATTTTTAAAAAATTTATATTCCATGTAGTAGTACAACAACAACTCATTAAACAAAATGATATGCTGCATAGTACCCATGAGAGCTAAGTAAAAATACTGCAGCATAACAGACTAAATGAAAACAGTTCTTGTTTCAGTAGAACTTTGACAGCAGAAAAACAAACTGCTTGAGTATTTTTGATAGTCCAGTAGAAATGTCAGTTATGGCTGTTAACTGGAGCACAGGTATTTTTCACAAGCTATAAAGTTTTCAAAATTTACAGTTGCACGTGCCTTATTTTTTGTACCTTAACCACTTCCCTTGTCCTCCAATAGACAGCATTATCACATTGATGTCTGTCTGGAGGATAACAGGGAAGATTATTAGAACTACCATTATGTTCATTACATGCATGCACGCGTATAATTGAGTTCTTACAACTTTAGGTTAAGCTCATTTTTGTGTTTTGTGTTTGTGTAAAGGTTAAACTTTCTGTTAATTGTAAAGTTTAAACTTACCATTCCATTATTATGTGTTTGTGTGCATTCTGCCTGAAAAGGCTGTCTCCGAACTGACCAATACTGTGTCAGGTGGGACATTAAACCCTACTCACTCACTCACTGTATCTTAATCCATTGTCGTACTGTGCTCCGTATCGCACAAGTTTTTTTTATATCAGTAACCTGACTGACTGTGTGACTTAAGTTTTGATAGTTCCAGTTATTTCTCAGTGGCTTTTTTGTTATAGTGATTGATCTGTATTAAATGCTTGCCATGTGAGCTTCACGGTTGTGGCATTCGTACGTACCATACCAGTGTTTAAGATTTTCCGTGGTTTAATTAATAAATTGTTTCCGTTGACTGCTTAGCAGAAGCTTATGCTGTGTTTGAGTGGAAACTGTAAAACTACAGTGTAGAATTGGCGAGGTCCATTTTTATGTTATTTCGTTTGTATGATTGGTTTTAACGGGGTTCCCACTGGTCCTGAAAAGTCCTGAAATTGGACGTGGGTGCTGAAAAAGTCATGAAAAAGTCCTGATTTTTGCCAGTGCTGTCCTGAAAAACCAAGATACTGAATCTGTAATTTTTTTCCGATTTGTGCTTGATAATTACTGGAATTGCTTATGTTTTATGCATAAGTTAAATTACTTTTAATTTCGTATACTACCTACTGTCTCTATTGTTCATAATGCTTGATTGACATGCGTCATTAATCTGTCAGGTAATATCTCATGTATCATGTTTTTTTCACTAAAATAACTCAGGTGCTTGTAGTTTAGCTAAGTACGTCGATGGGTTTTTCTTGTTTTTATGGTGCTGAAAAAGTCCTGAATTTTGATTCTGTCATTTGAGTGGGAACCCTGTTTTAATTATGTTAAATTGTACCTAGTCTGTGATGGGCTAAGTTTCAAATTGCATAAACAGCTCATGTCCCAGACATTTTAAGAAGAATTATGCAGATTATTACACCACATTATTTGAATCTCAAGTTGTTTTTTAAACAAGTCCTGATGTCAAATATTTGAAACACGAGTTTGTACAATTTATACAAATTTGTACGAGTGAAACGTAGGTGAAGTGAGTAATAAATAATTAATGAATATATAACATCTAGATTTAAAGTCAAAATGGCATTGAATAATAGTTGTTCAGCACATACTGTCAATCATGGACTGTCGTTTTCACGTTGGCTTAACCAGAAATTTAACTGAAAATCACACAAAAACATAGCTGTTGTTTTGCTAACGCTGGCAACAAGGTAAATCATTTATACGATATTCTAACCAAATTATTATGATTTACCTTTGCCCATCATAGTCCATTTCACATTTATTAAGCATACACTTGCGCTGTTGCTAGACAGAAGAAATGTCTTTTTTTGTATCAATAATTGAGTGAGTGAGTTAAAATTTTATGCTGACTGTTTTGTTTGAAAATTGAACTTGAAATAAAATTGGACGTGGCTGTTATAGCAGTACTTGTGTCGTATCTGCTTGTACAAAGTGAGTGCTAAAAAAATTTGTCTTTTTTACAAACATAGGAGCATGTTTAGGTATATTAGGCCTATTTATTGATTAGCGGAGAGTCAGTATTGTGAGATTGGTTGTAAACTTTTATTCAGTTACCAAAATACTACAGAAATTAGTGTTGGCTGTTTCTAACGTATTTTAATTTTGGCCACCATATAGACTAAAATAGAGTTTCTAGAATCGGATATAAAGTAAATTCTCTGGGGTCTGGCACAAGTTGGGGTTTTGTGTGTCCTAGTTAAATACCGGTATATTGTAACCATTTTTCGAAAATTTAAATGCAATAAGTTTTCCAGCCTGTCACTATTGGATACAACGTTTTAGTCTTTATGAGCAAAGAATATGAAAATTAACAGACCGAAACCAGAACTGGGGTCTCACCAAATTTTGCTGTAAAATGCTCTTGATAACTCAGGAGCATGCTATGGATATCACAAACGTCCACAAGCATACGAGGGCCATACCAGAAGTTCCTGGCTCGACATATTGGACAACAATATTTTCCACAATCTATACATCAGTGGAACGTACGTCCTTTACTGACTCATATAACTCATATAAGTCTGCTGCTGATATGACGTCATTGAAAGTTATGACGTCATAGAGCACTAAATTGAAACTATTTGGAGTGCTAACGCAAAGGGCATAAAATCAGTCTCGCTAATCGCATGACAATTTTCCAGTCTTTAGCTGGATTTGTAAAAGTGGGGCTCCATGGCATCTATTTTGTGAAAACCCTGACAAATGTTTATGATTTTCTCATTTGAATCAATGCATATAGAGTAGCTTAAATCTGCACGGATCGCTGGATCGTAAATAAGAGAATAAGAGCATGTCATGATAGGATATTGATTTAATGTTCTGTGACGTTATAAATTACAATGACGTCACATCCACACCAGACTAGTGGGAGTCAGTAAAGAATGTGCGTTTCACTGATGTATAAGTTGTGAAAAATGTTGTTGTCTAATAACATGTCAAAGCTGAAAACTTTTGGGACGGCCCTTGTACGTCACATTTTTTGTCCAAGTATCGACAGCACATAGTTTTAGCTTTGTCATCAGAGATTCCAATTTAGAAATCAAAAAGATCAGATCATGGTGGCGATCGAATGAATTCCCGCTGTTTTGGCCAAATTTTTTGCCCATCTTGTAGGCATAATGCCATTCTACATTCGTCAAAAACTTCTGACTGGCATTTCTGGTGCCCGCAACCCTATTTTTCTACGGGCGTGTAATTCAAATTTCTGTGAAAGCCGAATGTTACTTAAGTGGAGTTATTACGGTATTGCGGCCGTCCTAATAGGCAGCATTACGGGTCTTTTCCGTCCGTCTGTCTGTCTGTCATGTACGTGATCCTAAGTAGAAAACAATTAAAACGACGTAAAAAAAATTGACATGAACGTTTCATGGGGCATGAGTAGCCGGTGAGCTAATATAATTTTTAGCTAAAAAGGTTAAATGTTAGGGTTAGGGCAGCGCGCGGTTTTAGGTGGACGGCCGCAAAATATGTCAGCACTGGACCGATGTATTTTTCTGTAGTTAACTTTTCTTCTTCAGCGTATGATCGAACTTCAACAAGTTGAAGACTCCAGACCAGTAGTGTTTGCGGACAGTGTTTGAATTGCGAAAAATTCGCTGGGAATGTTGAATTTTTCCACTGCTGGAGTCTGACCAAAACTGCGATGTAAATCGTATACAGTACACAGTTGACCCCCGGTACATAATTTGAGACAGCGTTGGGGGGTGAGTTGAGAAAACAGTCAGGGAAGAGTTTAACCCTCCCCAACTGCTGGCAATTCAAACATGGTTGTGGACATGCCGGTGTCCCGACAGTGCTGACTGCGAAAAACAAAATGTCTATGTGCAGAAATGAGTGCCAATGAAAAAAACAGAGATGTCTATGGATCGGTATGGAAGGTTTGCGACTCCATTCAAGCAGAAATGGTGGAGTGTCTTTTTAAAAGTAAGAAGTAAGATCATCGTATAGTGAAGCATTATTTCAGCGATTCCAGTGTAGCGGCAATTGTTCGCGGAAAAAGATTAGGATTGGTTTTCCGTTGCTGAGCCTGCGTCGACCGCGATCTGCTCTCGCTCCTACAACAAACAGACGACGACAGACAGACGACAAATCATGCCATAGTCGCTATACACTAATACAATATATATATATATATATATATAAAATTGTTGTCACCATCAATGTCGGCTGGTGCTCCTCGGGCCCTACACCCCGCTGCAGGGAGCTCACAGCGCTCCTCAGGCCCCCTATACAATACAATACAATCATAAATTCGCACTCAAAAACTGACAGACAAACTGTCAGTTTAATCTAGCACATAAACTAAAAAAACTGAAATGTTTAAAAGAAAAATGAAATGAGAGATACTGAGAATAGAAATA
>Ga0056128_1003197_pt1 | contig 19945 bp, 13 predicted proteins | sample WorMetLIZISLAND2_FD_71113 | JGI IMG/M metagenome (GOLD analysis project Ga0056128, IMG submission 71113) | Marine gutless worms symbiont microbial communities from Max Planck institute for Marine Microbiology, Germany - Olavius geniculatus... ... | reverse complement strand
AACGCCAAAATAGGGGGTTTTACGGATTTTTTTCGCGATATTGGGCTGCGCAAGTCTTTATCATTCACAAGGAGGCGCCACCGTCGCCAACGCCACACGCGCCTATGGCCGATGTGTATTGTGGTCCCGATGGGCCGAGTCCAAGTGATATGCAATTTTTGAAACTATAACTACTGAACTGGAAATGCTATAGGCTTTCGCGCGTCTCGTCAGCTTTGCTCAAATTACTTGTTTTCGGTTGTTATAAAAACAAACCAAACAAAAAGTTCTGGCTATTGACAAACATCGCCAAAAATTTGAACTTTCGATTCACAATACAATTCGCAACAAAAAAACATTAAACATTGTCTACCAGACATTCGCCAACAGCACTCATAGATTTGGTATTAGGCTACCATTTAGAACAAACTGCATTGACTCTGTGGGTAACATGTTCATGGAAAAACGTAATATAATCATGTACAGACATGGCCATGTACAGACGACAGAAAGGCAGACGACAGTCACAACATTCTACCATAAGCGCAGCCGTTAGTATAGAACTGCTCTTGGCTAAAATGCTGAACGTCGTTACATAAACGCCTGACCGTGATGAGATAGTTGACAAGCATAGGCAGCATGTTCATCGGAAAGCGCAGTATATTTAGCAGCGACATTGCTGTGAAAGCCTTCCCGGCATCCAATACGCCACCCGTCAGAATGTAAGTGACAAATGTCGCCAACGTCACCTGAAAAATATGCAGGCATCAAGCAAATAACTTTATCAATCAATCAATCAATCAATAAGTAGGGTTAGGGTTCGCAAAACGTCGAAATACCGAAATTGTTCTGGTACAGCAGAAACATTATTCAAAAGTGTTCAGAAAGGTCATTCTGACTGCTGCTAAAATTGCGGAAACCCTTTCGGTTTGACATCATATGTTTGACCTGCAGCTTGTAGGGAAAGACAGTGAGCCCTTCCCAAAACCACTCCCCGCCTCTGTCATTCAGATCTCGATTTTCAGTTAGGCCTTTCGTGCCTCGTTGCCCCCCCCCTTCCCTCACACAATTTGTAGATCTGCCAATGAGCATGGGGTTCTCTAGAAATGGCTGCTTTGCCGCAAGGTAACCTATTACATAGTTTTACAGATTGTCGAGCCGAGGTTCAAATTTGAATTCAAAATCATTAGACGAAAAAACATAACCCTAACTCCCACCTTAACACTACATCGAGTAAGCCTATCGCGACTCGAAAATTTATGGCCAAAATTATCCAGTTACGGTGTAGTCCTACTCAGGGTTCAATAAATTGTCGAGTATCGCAACAATTCGACCATCGAGTCTTTGAAAAATCGAGAAATGTACTCGACAATTTTCTATTCTCTATCAGGCTTATATGCTATCTATACGTATTTGTTAGATGTGTCACCAAGATAGGAGCGGTTGTCCAGAAGAAGGTGTTGGCGGAGCTCAGATAGGCAAGTCGTTTGATCGTGTTGAGTTCTTTCAAGCGTACGGCGCTTACTTTGTCTTGGAAAGACAACTCCCAAGCGTACAGCTTCAATACCTGCGTGCAACGACTAGCTACAATTAATCTGAGCAAAGCTCACGTGACGCGCGACAGCATCGGTGCTACCACGCAAGGAAACAGTGTAAGACAACGTGCAATAAAATAATTTGTTAAGCTTATAATTTCGCGCAAAATTCCTGCACGCGATTCGTCCAAATCACATCACGTGACGTCCACAAATACGCATAGTCACCAACCGCTCATCAGCCGGTCAAAAATCACTTCAATGTTGCTCTATTCAAAACCTCTATGACCATGCCGACACCAAATTCATATTGTGGCTAAACTTTACGTCATACGTTATCAGCAGACGACCATGCTGTTTGCTTACCTCAATCGAAGAAAACGTAAAATACCATAATTTTTTTTTGGTTGAGGTATAACAGAACAAATAGCAACCGGCGTCATCGATCATTATTGAAATATTTTATACCTCATGTGGTAAAATGTTGTTTTCAGTCTTCGACTTCGGGCAACATTTTTCGAACTTCGGGAAAAAATTTTCAACAATGACCTCGACGCCAGTCATTATTTGTATAAATGCGTTTTAATATAGGGTACCCACATGTAAAGCTTTCGTGCGGAAGATTCATTTAAATCTAGAAAATCGAAAGTATGGCTGTTAACATCTACACTGTATGCCAAAAGAATCACACGCAGGTTGCCCTGGTCTATCTCCAGCCATTTCGTCGACGTATTGATTTAGCATCGTCAGTTATGTCAACACTTAATCACATCTGGAAGAATCGGCGTCTCTCACTGACGGTGCTGACCACAAAACCCCGTATTTATCAGGCCTTAATGCTATTCGTGTTACTGTACACGGCTGAAACTCGGACTTTTCTCGATGCCGATTCCAGAGGCTTCGAGGCATGCACTATGAAATGCCACAGGCAGCTCCTACAAATCAAAATGGCACCAGTTCATTCGAAACGACGACATAAGTGAGTCCACCGGTCTGCCGTCAATCTCAGAGTCAATCAGCCATCGCCGCAACTCTCTCTTCCGTCACCTCGCCAAGTTGCACGAGGACGTCGAAGCTCACAAGGAACTTAACTGCCACGTTAACTTAACGCTGGGACGACTAACAAGTAGCCATTGAAACTGTCGTCCAGGCCGTCCCCGCAACAGATGGGTTAACCAGATTCGGCGAGACAACAACCTCCCGCCTGCCCATCTCTGAAGGCGTGCCGTCAATCGTGGTCACCGCGGGACGACGCTACGGCCACTACCGGCTAAGCGTTAACGACGACGACGACGACGAAATTAATGTAGCAGCAGCAATAAGCTGAGGTGGACTTAATTACAGTCATTTAAATTCAGTTTCTTTTTGATGTTGCGTGCCAAAAATTATCAGAATCAGCCACTGCTTCCCCGTGTTATTCAAAAAATAAAAGTGGCACGTTTTTTGAGACACGCTGTACATGTACATGCAAGCCAACACACACTTTGGCTTCGTAGCAGGATGGCGAGAAGCGATGCAAATTGCTGTTTTAAATCGAAATTTTAGACTGTCGAAATTTGTTTTATTGTTGGAAGATTTTCTTTAAAGCTACAAAACATAGGGCTTATTTTTTTGCTTTGGGCAAATTTAACGGCAAAATTTTCATAAATAGGCCTATGTAGCCGTCTGTCGGCAAATCGCAACTTTCTGTCCTGCTCTATTTTTTGACCCAGGACGCTGCTGTGGCTGTGGGTTATTGCGTTCAAACCGCAGATGTTCATTGCCAAATAGAACAAAAGTCAGCAGTCAGACTGATCGACGTGGCATTTGACAGTCTAATCGTCAAAGCGTTTAAACATAATTGTCCATATTGCTTGGCCAAATATTTTCAGCAGATAGAAACGGTAAGCATGATGTAAGTCTACAGCTGTTGCTAGGAAAACCCATTGCAGAACTATACGTAGTGTCACCACAGTAGGCCTACATCAACTTTCTTCACAATGTTGCTTGACGAAAATTGTCAAAATCGGCCAATGATTCAAGACGTTATTTAAAAATAAAAAGCACGTTTATTATTGAGACACGGTGTAGTTAATGTACACATAGGACGCTTGAACATGTGTCTTACCATGAGTGCTTGGTAGTGAAATGACTATGTTTTGGATGTGTGACTTGGTCGCCCTTATACAGTAGTGTAAACGGGTAAGTTTTTAAAAAATATTTAATTATTATTAATTAATCGATTTCCACCCTGTCTAGCAAAATTTACGGTGGGGCGCGCTTACCTACAGGTGTCGGGTGGCAGGTAACATTGCGTGATTCCATATGGCAGGTGACACCACAGTACATACATACGCCCGAAGGTCTTTGGCTTACTTACTTACATCACAAAACAGTCGTCATTTATTGGAACTAGACAAAAAAGTAAAAAAAAGTTAAAAAAACATAACCCAAGTGAACATTATACTTCATCCCTTTGCCCCTCCGGCTCTGCTCGGCCGATTTGTACCATTTTTGGCACGCAGGGTCACACCGCCGACGTAATCATCCAAGTCAAATTTTATGTTGATTGATTCAGGGGTTTGGGGGCTACGGGTGCCCAAAATTTGGGGTTTTCCATCGACTTTGATAGTCGCCCTTGCAGTGTTACGCACTACCGTGCTACACGGTGTTTCATAAAAACCCAACCCTTTTTGTTTTTTTCATAATTTACTTAAATGATGATCAATTTATTTGAAAGTTTTACCAATTATAGCTGAAGAAATACTAACTAAAAATATTGAAACAAAATATGGCAGTTAATTAAATATTTTTAGCTAGTCGTGACGTTATGCTGACATCATAATGTGTTGTGAGTACAAGCTTGCTGGTCTCAACTGGTGCTGTCAGTTGCTACCCTGCTTCGATGGTGAACTTAATCTGGTTCGCTAATAAAAAATGTTTATCGTGTCAGCACTGAGCAACATGGGGACATGAAATCGGGCGTCTTGTGATCCAAAAACGCAACCATTTTGCAAGCTCAGTGTGCTAATGCACTGTTTTGCTCAAACACGTAAAGTCCAACTATCGCCACAGACGCGTAAATGCAATTGCTTTGAGCGTTTTTTGTGGCTGCAACTGTAAAACTTCAAGAATTCGTCATCAATGAACCAGGTTTTTCATCATCAGAGCAGGGTAGCAACTGACATCACCAGTTGAAACTAGCAAGCTTGTACCCGTGACACATCAGCGTTACGTCACGACTAGCAAAGAATATTTAACCAATTGTTATATTGTGTTGAAATATTTCGAATTAGTATTTCTTCAGCTACAACTGGTAAAAATTTCATGTAAACTGATCATCAGTTGAGTGAACTATAAAAGAAAGAAGAAAGGGTTGTTTTTATGAAACACCGTGTAGTCACTTGTTAGGCGCTCAATGTCGGCGAGCTGAATCTAAGGCGCCGGCAGTCGCTAGATTTACCTACCCTGGAGGGATGGAAGGCTGAGTTAACATTGGTGGTTGGTTATATATCGAGATAATTTACCTGTCCACAGACAGTCACCCATCCAGGTAGTAACCACTTGATGGTGACTCAACCGGAAGTCGAACCCACAACTTCCCAATCATAAGTGCAACACCCTACCGTTACGCCATTGAGTCACCTATGAATTGAATATCCGCAAGCTATGTAGATCTAAACATCAGTGACGCCAAGGTAAGGAGCGCTAGGGGGTAGGCCTACAATTCGCAAATTTTTGGTTGTCAAAATATTTTCTTGTCCAAAATTTCTTTTTAAGGAGTGCAAAATTTACGGCAGAAAACCCCCCATGTTGTGGAAATTTATGAGCAAAATTGTAATTTTGAGAACAGATAATCTCCTCTGTCAAATATTCGCAACTATGTCTGTCAGACTTCGATCGAAAATTTGCATAGGGCCAACAGTGTATAGTGGAAAATTGCAGCTGACCCACGGCACAGGTGAAAGATTATTGCACACTCTTTTAACCCAATTTAGTGTTTTATGTTGTGTCCAGATTAACGGAAAAAATGCCGTCGAAAGGTCGTCTTCTTCTGTTGGTGACCTTGCTAGTTCTGAATGCTGCTTTTCTTGCTGCATATCGTTGCTACTTTGGCCTCGACGCTTGCAAGTATGCACCCAACCACGAAGCGGAATCTCGCGAGTGTGAAAGACGCTGCGGCGCCCACGCAATTACATGTTATCCACTGCACAGAGGCTGCTGGGGATGTAAGTGCATGCATGGTGCGTCCTAGCCACATCTCAGCCTAGAATGACGCAACGAAAGCCGACGAATAAACATGAGCGAGCAACGTCTGAATTAGCTGCCAGAACATTGCGGCTGAATGCCAGAACGCTGATGGCAAATTAAATTAAACGAGTGTTGACGACTTAATAATTTATGACAATGCGTTTAAAGTTTGACAAGATGCAATATTTTAGGCGGAATTTCTCTTCCACCGAAAAGGATTCCGCCTATTCCTGCACATTTCTTCGTAGCGTGGTCTGTCACTCTGTCTCTCTGTCAGTCTGTGGTAAACGCTGACCCACTCAAAATCAGCTAGTTTTTTTTCGGAAGACCACATTTCGGGTCTCAAAGGGGATGGGGTGCTGCCCCTTCAGACTTTATGAATATTATAATAGTAGCCTACGTCACGAATTCACAACCTATGGCGTTTACTACAAGTAATTTAAGCAAAGTTTACGTGACGCGCAACAGCATCGGTGCTGCCACCTGGGGAATCAGTGTACGAAAAAGTTAGTAATGCGTTGACTTGGGCATTAGTTATATACTGAGATGGTTTACCAGTCCGCAGACATTCGCCCGTCCAAGTAGTAACCACGTGACAGCGACCCGACCTGGAGTCGAACCATGACCTGCCGATCGCAAGTTCAACGTCTTATACCGTTACACTACCAAGCCACGAATATGTAATCCTCAATACAACGCATCATTTCACCTCCGGGAATCAACTTCCCCTACTCACTTCGTCAGCCACGTTTTGATTTGCCTGTGCCAGAATTATGACTCTACCAAAACTGAAAGCAATGGTGTCATTTCAGTAAATCATTGGGGTCTCAGTAATCAGTGCGGGTCCTTGGGAGGCTTCAGTCTGCGTAATAGGGTGTTTGCAAGATCTAGCAAACATCCAGCATTAGCACGTGTATTTTGAATACATTAGCTGGAAGTTTGCTGGACGTTTGCTGGATCATGTAAATACCCCATAATGCAGCAGTAACACTGTTTCAAAAGATACGATTTACATGGAAAAGATAACAATCATGAATTTGGGTGTCCGTAGATCCCCTATCCCTCCCCCTAAATGATGCCCCTGACTAAAGCAAGATTGAGCAAGACTTTGCTGACTGAGCAGCAAAAATCATAACAATACGTACTTTTATACCATTGAGTACTTCGTTCATAAGCTTGATGCGCTGATCTTTGAGCTTCATTTGTTCAATCTGCAACAAATTTATACTCTGAAAAAACAAAACTGTTAAAGTACAAAACCACCACTTCACTAAATGCTATTATTGCGGTTAACATGAAAAACCCAGTAAAACCTATCTGCCATGGCGTCGTATTTAAGGGCGTTGGAGAAGCACCCCCCTAAATTTTAGACAGTTGGAAAATTGTCCATAAATCCTCTTGTCCAAACATTTTTCTTCAAAAATGCAAAATTTGAGGATAAAATTTCCATTTTCAAAAAAAAATTAGGGACAGGGTTAAAATTTTGATTAACCACAATTTTCGCTGTCAAAAATTTCCAATTTTTTTGCCTCCTCCCTAATTTTTCAATCTGCGACACCGCTGGTACACCGTGTCCAGAGAAAAAAAAACATGTCATTGCATAATCGTGGTAAATGTATCAACTGCTAACCGATTTTTACATTTTTTTCACCGTTGAAAATAGAATAAAATTTTCAACAACCACGATTGTAGGCCTAGTATTTCTCACCTCATCGCTGGTTCCACACTACCTTAAAAAATTAATGTATGGTGGACTTTTCACAAGCAAGCATTCTGGCTGTTAATGCAGATCACGTTTCGCAGTTTAGTAATAAAGTAACAAAACTAATAAATTAATTAAAATCATTTACAGCGCAACAATGCCAAAAAACCCCAATGCGCTACTTACTTTAAAGAAAATAAAACAAAAATTTTGTCTTGAGTAATAGTCCACAGAGGAAAAATTCGAGATGGTGTAAACAGGACAACGCATAACGCAGATGTTTTGCTAGTGAGTTATACGATACTATACGATAAAAATTTGTCCTTGAAAACTAACAGACCAGCTGTTGAGTTTAATCTAGCACATAAACCAAAGAAACTAAAATAACGTGAGTAAAAATTACAAATAAAATGAGAGCAACTGAAATAGAAGCACAGTTTTATTGCGAAAAAGAAAACTAAAAAGGAAATTAATAACGCATATACACTGTCTGACGTAGCTCACTTGTAGTTTTCTCGAGATGGTAGCGATGACTCCGTTGATGGGGATAATAAGAATCATAACTGCTAAACCGGCCAGCACGGCTACTCCCATTAACCTCCACAGCATGTAGATGGCGATGCTGATCTGTACCGGCGCCGACCACGTCATCCATAGGTAACCTGAGTCAATCAATCAATAAATTAATTAATTAATTAATAGTCAAATAATTAATTAGTTAATTAGTTAATAAATTAGTAAATAAATTTGCAAACAGCGGCCAAATATCAAGATACATATCATGTTATATATTCGGTTTTTCTGTTTTGTTTTACGTTACACGGATAAGTGTACTGCCATTTCCGTTTCATCTGTTTCAATTTTTTAAAAATATATCCGCTCTTTTTTAGTTCATGTGCTGGATCCACAGCTTGTCTATCCGATTTCATATCGTAGGCTTTAGCATTGTATTGTAAGAAGTTGAAAAACGCAACGTATAACAACACAAAGATAAAAATACGTTTAGAAATTAAGCTAAACAAACATTTTGTAAAAAAACGTCTCATCACCGTCCGCGCATACAAACAGCCAAGTTTCTGCTGACGAATATACCCTTCTCCCCCCCCAAAAAAAAACACGACATAAAACATAACTAGAAAACTATACAAAAACTAATTAAGACCACTGTCTAGCAATTGTATACGGCGTGCAAAAACATTAATTTTTACGCGCGAAAGTAGCTACTGCTTTCGGCGCGTCTTAGCCATCGCAATTCTGTCCGTCCGTCTGTCTGTCACACGGGTGGATCAGTCAAAAGCGGTGCAAGCTAGAATCATCAAATCTTCACCGTCGGCTGCCTTGAAGACTCTAGTTTCAGGAACCGTAAAGCTTTTTCATAAATTCGAAGGGGGTCATCCCGAACGAGGGCGCTAAATGAGAGGGGGTGGACAAAATTTGCGATTTTTTGGCCAATAAGTCACTGTATCTCAGTAAGGTGCGAGATAGGGCCTATGGTTACTATTAATCAGTAATAGATGGTCGTACACTGGCTCTCGATTGGCGCCGAATTCAATGACCTTAAATGACTTTAAACGCCAAAATAGGAATTTTATGGATTTTTTGGCGATTTCGGGTTGTGACACAAGTCTATATCATTCACAAGATGGCGCCACGGAACTATCGTTATCCGATTCAGATAGAGAATTTGGTATTTATATATTAACTTAGCGTGAACACCCCAATTTTCAGCTAAACTACTGAACCGGAACTGCTATAGGCTGTCGCGCGTCTCGTGAGCATTAGCTCAAATTTCTTGTTTTCTAGAGTAGCATTGTGCTGGAAATGAATAATAGTATACATATCACTGACCTGTAGCATCCTGCAGCCGTTGGGCATCGACCGACATCAGATTCACGATCTCACCAACCGTTGTCGTCTTCCGTGCCTCATTACTCATCGTCAGCGCCTGCAACATCATTAGCACGAAGCCCAGCTGTCGATAGTGTGAACCGACCGTACCTCCTATATATCCGAACGCCAGCGTCCGACTTCCGGTCGCAGAAAAAAGCGATTTCTCACAGTGAGTACAGTCCTGTACACGCTACGGTGACGCCGCTGTATCGAACGCTACAATTAACGCAAGGATGCGATACGGTACTCGGCGTACATAGTGACATAGGTGATAGCTGCAGGCAACAACTTTGCGTTAAAAATTGCGGCCAAACCGCTCCAGTTAATAGTTATTATTGACAGCCTCTAGAAAGTCATCATCGCCATGTCCAACAGTAACACCGCTCATACGCTCACGACGTAAGGTTTAGCCCCAATACATGCGTTACAGACAAACAGACAAACGACATATTGTACCCAAGGCTTGACCTAACGGTCGTCCAAAAACTATGCTATGATCAGTCAGTATTTGTTATTGATTTGACGTAATTGTTTTCCTATTCATTTCACAGTGTGTTTTCAATTTCATGTATTATTTATTATATTTGTTACCATATTTTTTGGTGAAAAAGACGTATATACTGGTACTTTGTCTGACCTTTCCGTAGACCATAGCAATGACGGCCGCCTTGATCTTCATGCCGGTGGTCATGCCGATGTAGAACATCTGATGATAGAAGCCCGAGTAGATTATGGATTCGGCGAAGAACAGAGCCGCGTACAGGTAACCCTTCCAGACCTGCTGAGATCCAGCGTTCTCTGTAAATGCTATCAGCGCCCTGCCGGTCAACACAATATCGACACACATCTTACGAGTGGTCCACACCAAACTATACACTCGTATAAGTTGTAGCTAGCCTATTGCTATAACACCATTTTATCGAATTTTTAAAATTATCTCAGCCTACTATATTAGCGAAATCAGCGGTAAACATGAAAACACGAACTTATATCCGTAAAATAAGACTACAGCTAGCATAAGAATACTATCATTGGCGGATCCAACTTCCAAAAGGTGCAGTCAGGGCGGAACAGGTCTAGGCGCCGAAAGGGATGAGGTGTAAAGGGTGTCCTCCTTCCCATAAGGGCAGAAAACTGGGGAGGGAGCAGTGCCAGAAAAATTTTTGACATTTCATAGTAGGTCTATAGCGCCGCCAGGTCGTAACTTAAGAGAAGGCGGCAGCAGGTAGGCTGATCTCAGTGCCTGGGATCCCGTTTCGGGATTAGGCTTACAGAGTGGTCGCCGTTTTGGCATCCAAAGTAGACTTAATACATCACGCATGAGGATGTAGTAGGCCGACCGTACGGAAGGTATTGCGAATATAGGGTGACTGTAAAACACAAACTACAGTGCACAGAAAAATAGGACTCTAACGCGCATCAAATATTTTATTTATTAGAGGGCTAGAATTGTTATTTGTGTCATTTAACAGTCAAAAAAATACAATTTTAACTAATTTTTGCAATCCCAAAATCCCGGGATTGGAACGCCGCCAATCCCGGGATTCGAAATTGGCGAAAACGGCCGGGATCCCGGGATTCGGGGTCCCGGGATTGCAAACACTACTAGCGAGAACAGAATCAGCTTAGTACGATCGGCTAAAAACTTAGCAGAAACTTGCTGTTTATCAGGCCACTCTATAGCCAACATAGCCTAGTTATAGTAGACCTAGACTTTGACAACACAGCCTGAAGCAGCAATGTGACTATGGACTCACTGCTGTAGCAACGGGCCGACGAACAGCAGCAGATCGCAGATAAACTTGAGCACGTGAGCTTTGAGCAGCGTCAGACCGTAAACCCGCACCAAACAGCGGAACAGCGACGGCTGATGACGATGTACAGACGATGTAGATTCGTCTCTCGTCTCGTCAGACCTGTGGCCCGATTCACAGACAGTTACTGTACCTGAGTTCATGTTTCGCCCAGAATAATGTTTAGGCCTATCTTTATTTCAATCTTAATATGACACCAAAGCTCGAATTGGGAAAAAATAAGTGCCGGTATGCTGGTTTTTTCTTCCTCCTCCCCCTTTCCCTTAATTTCTTGCCTTTCCTCACTTCCTTTTCCCTTTTCTTACTTGCTCTTTTCTTCCTTTTTTCCTCCCCTTCTTCTTTCGTCCCTTTCACTTTCCCGGTTCTTTCTTTCCTTCTTTTCGCTCCCACCTACCTTAAAAGTAAGATCTCTAAAATTAGCTTAAAAAATCTAAAGAAGCGCTGTAAGCTCCTCCAGCGAGGTCTGGGGCGGAGCTCCCGCTAATATCAATTTTTTGCATTTTGTCCTTAAAACATGACATCTGAAGGCAACCATTTTAATTATTTTTATGAAAATCAACGCAGAAAATTAAGTGCAGTTCAAATCTCAGAAAACTGCCTGCAAAGCACATCAGCATGTCTTTTCTTTTTTTATAGTTGACTCCACATTTAAAAACACTATTAAGATATAACTGCAATTCTAAACCAAACTCAGTCTGCACAGCTTTGCGATAAATGGCATCCACAGAAAATCCAGTGATACAGTAATCAGCCACTGAAGTTTCGAATTTTATAAAATTATATCGAAAGATGTTTTGTGAATCGAGCACCTGTATGGTGACGAACTTTTTCCACCGTTCAGAAGCGCAGTCTCCTCCTCCTCCGTCAGTATAACGCTACCATCCCGCCCATCGTAAAATTCGTGATTCTGGTGTACGCTAGGCTGGTAACTAAACACACACAATTGATAGTGTTGTGAGAAATACTTCATATTTCAATACCGAAATATATGCTGTGCATTTAATATTAAATTTAGAATACTTAGACTATTTAAATAATGCAGAATGACATGCTAGAAATCTTAGGCCTCGTATTCGTAAACCAAGCTATTTATTCAGACGAAAATGCCATGTGTAAAATCAGTAAACAACCGTTAAACGTCAAATTTATAAACAGTTCCGGTTTTGTAAAAAAACTTACTTTCCAAGATCAACTCAGCTTTTCATCCCGCCGGGGTGGGTAAATCGAGTAGCCCTACATCATGCCCGTCTGACTGGGTTTAAGGCGGGGCGCATTCGCTATAGCTGTGATCTCATATGGCAGGTGACGCTCCATATAGCTTCGTGATGGGTTTCCTATTAGAAAGTATACATCATCTTTAAGCCTACCTGTTTTTTTTCTTTACCGAACTACTCGAAATGTCGACACAACGTAAGAGCAAGTAAAGACACTTGTAAGAAAAGAAACAGACAAACTGACCGACGACATTTGGCGGTTTCTTTTTGCCAGGCTGCCTCAAGAAGTGGCATCGTACTGCTAGTGAGATAGCGAGGACTCGGTTTCCAGAGGTCGTCTTCCTCCAGAGTTTTCTGATAGCCTTTGTATATCAACCTGCATATATTATCAGCAGCATCTGTATTACGCAAAATATTCTTAACGCCATGCGACAGTGGCCCCTCCCCCTAAAATTTTGGCCCTCTGAAAATTGTCCGAATATCCACTTTATGCTAGAAAATTATTGTCGTTTAACGGTCCCATAATGCAAAGTTAAAAACTAAAACTTTATTTTAGAAAACATGGGAGCAAAATCGAACTTCTGAGCACCCAAAATCTCCTTTGTCGAAAATATAAACATAATTTAATTTTCGTGTAAAAATTAGTAAAAATTGCTTCATAAGATAATTTGTGCATACGATTATGATGATTTTTGGTGCCAGTGAAAAATACTCTTGACGAAGATATGAACAATGACAAAGTAAAACGTTTTTTTCTGATTTTATAGTCATAATGTGCGCATGCTGCATACGCAAAACTTTTTATGTAGGCCTATTTTTTTACCAAAAATGGTACAACTACAGTCAAACCAAAATCGATCTAAGTCAATATAAAACGCTTATCTAAAGCTTATAACACAAAACTTAAATGATAAGCAGTTAAAAACAGATTTATACGTTATTAATTACGTATAAATTTTCATTGTGATTTTTAACAAACTCTGGACGAGATTTATAAAAAAAGATCGAATCTGTTAGAAGTGTGACCATGTAGACTTCTTACCCATTGAGCCACCAAAACGTTATCCGAGACAAGAACGACGCATCATCTTCCGGACAAATATTCTACAGCCAGCGACAACAAAAAACTAAACTGTCAAGTCTTGCGCAAGGCTAAATCTGTCCGCGGTAGCTGAAGTGGGATACTGCGACATTTGTACTAGCAATGATTTCGTCGTCGACCAATTGCTATCGACCTAGTCAGCCCTGCATAGCAGCAGCTAGTAGCAGCAAGGTTTTATCTCGCAATGGAAAAGTATCAGAAAATTGGTCCTGTGATCTTGAAAGGCCTTGAAATTTAACACGGTTTTTGTAGTTAACGAGCTATATGTTTGTGCAAACTTTTATTAAGCTAAGTGCAGCGGTTTATGAGTTATCTTGGTAGGCGTAACAAAGAAACGGACAAACAAAAAAACTTCGCTACGATGCTAAAAACAACAACGCTGTCGTCGCTATCGCGGACAGTAATTACAATTTTCAGACCATGACATTTTGCTGTTATCCTCACCATGTCGTCGGCGCCGGTGTCAGCAAATGGCGACTTCTCAGCGAAGCAGAATAAAACGAATTGTATAAGGACGAGAGCATAACCCGCGTAAAACAGTGACAAATGTAACGTGTCCGCCACGAAACCCTGACAAAAGAAACAAAGCTCAAGTATAAATTTTTATGAAAATACTTCAAAGCTTTCCTCAGTAATGACTATAAATTAAGGACTATTGTGCGTGTTGATGATTCTTGTTAAGGTTTTATTTGGTATGCTCTATGTATATATTTCAACACGTTCTACAGCGTATTAGCTATGCGAGAGTAACGAGGTAGGAATACACCGTGGAGCGTGTTGAAGTGTACCTATTTTATGGCCGTGATCTACGGTGGGTTCTGCCTAGACGCACTTGTGATAGACAAACGGGAGACGCTGTCAGTTCTCGTATGCACTACCCAGTATGAATTTCTTCTTATAAGCAGCCAGACTACGACTTTGTATTTCACAAGGTAGTGTGGCGACAGTATCAAGGCGAGGTGGGCAAAACTATCGTCATTTACGTCAGGTATCTTCGTGATATGTTGCGTGCAGAAATTTATTATTAAAATCGGCCAATGTTTCACGAATTTATTCAAAAAGCAAAAACATGGCTTGTTCTTTGAAACACAACTTAATTAATAAAAAGTTAGCAATGGCTTAGGTCTGATAATAATAAGATAACTTACCTGCGTTGTAGATCGGTATATAAACGAGTGAAATGGAACAACTCCAGCGACAAGCAGCAGTAAATAGAAGATGAACTGATATGCAGACGATAGTTGCATCTTGCGCCTCTCAACACGAACTAGTATCGCCGATACAACCTGTGCAGTTGAAGCAACGAATAAACTAGATTGTCAAGTCTAACTCAAGGCTAAGTACTGTCCGCAGTATCACGCACATCAAGAAACACAAACTAGAAAGTTGAGACATAGCCCAACGTGAGGCCGCCCAGCGCCGTAAGTCCAATTGGAGCGAAAATTTAAGGGACTCACATCCCCCTTATAGCAGAGAAAAAATTTGGGATAGGCACACAATATTTTTCAATCGAACTTTCTTTCGATCACGTGGCAAAGATTCGCGGCAATCGGCCAACGGAGCTAAAGTTTTTGCGGTGAGAAAAAAACGCCAGCAAAATATAAGCCCACCGAGATCTACCGTGTCGGGCGGCCTATAAACCGTGACCTTGACCTTTGATCCATGACCTTGATATTCAGTACGCTTTTGGACGTTGGTAGAAAAATAAACGAAAAACCATGCTAAAAATAATACTATCGTCGCTACCGCGTACAGTAGTACAAAAAGCTCAGCTGTGACTAGGATCGGTCGACCGAACCGCCTCCTACCCGAAAATCAGCGTCCCACGTACAGTCGCAGAAAAAGTGAGTACGGCCCCATACACGCTACGGTGACGCTGCTATATCAAACGCTACAATCAACGCCAGGATACGATACGGTAATTCGACGAACGTGCATGTGATTGCCGCAGCAAAGACAGACGACAGATAAACAGACAGACAGACGACATCTCGTACACACGGCTCGATTTAACGGTCGGCCAAAAATGAACGCAAAATGCCTAGCAAAGTGCGTGTCGTACAAATGAGAAGAGAAGAATCGATGGAGATGTGACGACGACAGCTGCCGACTGTTGCCCTGAGACCATTTCATTGGCGCCTTCGCCCAAAGCAACGAGACTCAGCAATATTAACAGCACAGCTATCACCTACATACAGCAACACACAACATAGCTACAGAGCGTCACCTACCATTATAAGTATCACCGTCGATCACACAGTGTTATCACAGTACATAATAATACGCGCCTACAGTGATGCACAACGTTTACATCTCAAGACATCTCAGCGACATTCAGTTTGTTAAAAGTTAAGGTTTGTATATAGCTCTTTATGGAGAACCCACTTCGAGCTACAGAGTGTCACCTGCCGTATGGGACCATTGTCGATCACAAAGTGTTACCAGCCACCCAACACACAGGTAAACGAACCCCGTTTTTATTCCAGCCAAGCAAGCCTTGATACACGATTTATCTACCCCGCAGAGATAGAAGGCTGAGTTGACCTTGAGGTTGGTTATACTCCGAAGTGGTTCACCTACCCGTGTCTCATCCAAATACTAACTGCCAGTCCGAAAGTTAAACTCGCCATTTGCTTGATTGTAGTCCAGCATCTTATTAGACTTAACATACATTGTCAGAGTCTGTTCGTAGACTAAAAATGATAGCAAATACCATTGGTTTTGTCTCAATCTGTGTTTCTTTAGCCATCAGCCACACACCGGTCTACATTGCAAAACGAGACCACGGATGCGAGGCCAGTGCATCGCGCGGTGTGCCTGTTTACGTCTCAGCTACATCGCCTGTTGGCGTATTCATTGCGCCTACCCTCGGAGGGATGGCCAGATTGAGTTGACTTATGTACGGCAGTCAGTAGGCCTAAGCTTATAAACAGACAGACCAGTTTTGCGGTGTTCAACTTGGAACGGCGACCACGAGTGGCTGTAGACGGTGGTTTGAGGCTTGACAAATACCAGGCGTAGAGAGGCAGAAATATCAGCAGAAAGCCGCAAGGAACCCAGACCAATACCGTACGCTGAAAACACGTCGTGAAATCTGGGTGATCCGTATCCCATGTTAAACTCGTATCCTACACAGGCAAACATAGATTTATATACATTGTGTAGCCTATCTCAATATAACAAAAAGTTAAGCTGTCGCTCAGAAAGACGCGCTACAGCCTATACATTTCCTGTTGCAGTACTGACCTTCAAGGTCATCCGAGGTCGATTATTTTCATCTCATCTGAAAGAGCGTATGCGATTTCCTATTAGTGATCACTGACCAATAACAACCCGTCTTTGGCCCTATCTCGCACCGTTTACCCAAATAGCCTACGTCTGTTACATACAGACAGACAGACAGACGACAACCCGTGCCACAGACGCCCACAGCATAGCTGTAGCGCGTCAAAAACATCTCCGGCATTATCGATTGTAACCCCACTAAATAATTACCAAAGTAATCAAATTTTAATAACTTTTGGTACGACTATTCTTGACACAAATAGCCGAGCTGGAATTATTCTTCTTATACACCGTAGGTAAAATTGAACAATAGGTCTGTTGCTACCTATAGCGAATGAAGTCATTAGCTAAATAAGCAGCAGACTGATGAAGGAACTGTTTAAAGAACAAGCGCCACCGCAGGTAAATTCTTCACATTAGCGCATTTTCTAACATTTGCTGCAGTTTTTGATTGGCAAAAACAGCGATTATTACCAACGGACCTATTGTTCAATTTAACCTTAATCACTAATAGGAAGTCGTATACTGGCTCTCGATTGGCGCCGAATTCAATTTCCTTGAATGACCTTGAACGCCAAAATAGGGGGTTTTATAGATTTTTTGGCGATTTCGGGCTGCGACACAAGTCTATATCATTCACGAGGTGGCGCCACGCTACTATCGTTATGCGATCCAAATAGAAAATTTGGTATTCGTATATTAACTTAGCGTAAACCGGAACTGCTATAGGCTTTCGCGCGTCTCGCGAGCATTAGCTCAAATTTCTTGTAAAAACAGGTTTTGGCATTGAAGGCAAAACGCAGAAACTATACCACTAAAATAGTGTAAAAGTTTGTAATTACCCATAACAGTCCACCGCAGAACTGCTGAAATCCGGTGGTAGATGTGTTGGCGTGATACATAATGTTGTTGTTATCTTTCTTTTCTTCTGAGTAAGTCCTGTGATGAAACATCATGGAACGCTAGCGTGGCAGACAATGCAAACTAATCGAACCTTAATACTCCGTTTACACGATCGAGCAAACATCGAGCAAACATCAAGCAGGCCTGATGGAACCACGCCCTGTGGCTTAGATGTAGGCCTAGGCTTAGCCCACAGCTGATCACGTAGACCTTCCAATTACAACCCGCCCGCCGTCTTAATTAGCATGCTAATTACTATAGCTCGTCGAGCTAGCTGAATGAATGCTAACAAACATCGTGCAGACGTCGAGCAAACGTCGAGCACGTGTATTTTGAATACATTTGCTCAACGTTTACTCGATGTTTGCTCGATCGTGTAAACGGGGTATAAGCCACACTCAGTTCGCAATGGTGCTGTCTGTTTTCACAACTTTTTGCTGCGGTCGTGTGTCATAAACCAAACGACGGCCTAGTCTATGCGATCAGGACGCCTTTTAAGTTTAAGTAAGACCTACGATAGAGCACTGTCTGGAGTGGTATAAGCAGCTACTGCGTACTCGCTTAATCTCTCCAGAGCAGTGCGAGACCCAGTGCGTCGTCGTAGGTTAAAAAGCTATAATTATTAAATATGCCAACTTCCGACAGGGGAGATTAGGCCTACGAGTGCTCAAAATTTCAATTCTGATCCAAAAGTTTTCCAGAATAAAAGAAAAAAGTTTAGCCAATTAAATTTGGCATTTTTGGACAAAAAAGGTCGGACAAGAAAAACGTTAACTTACAACTTTCCGACAGCCAAAAATTTAGGATAGACAAAAAATTGCCTTTTCTTTATATTACCCCATTTGACACGACGCTATACAGGCGATATCTAGGCTACTACACAAATTATAGTCTAACGAACCAAGTGAAAAAGCGCAAGTATAACCTTAAGACTAAGCCTATATGTTTACATTCTAATACACACAACAGCAAGCAGAACGCTGTCTTACCAGCGGAAGCGAAACATTCACGGTAATCCAGAGTGCAAAGTAGCGGGTGCATTAACGTTAAGAAATACACGCGTTAGAGCGCTTGCGCACGCGCGAAAAAATATAACAAAAAGCCCAGCTATCGCTAGGGTTGGCCGACTGTACCGTCGTCTATCCAAAGGCCAGCGTCGGACTTAAGATTGCGGAGAGAACTTTGGCGTTTTTCCAGAGTGACTGCAGCGCCATATACGCTATGGTGATGCCGCTATATTGCTCCGTTTTGATACGGCTGCAGAGTGTAACGAACAGACGTACAGAGAGACAGACAAACACCTAAGACGCGCGAAACATTACGTGCTGTTGCACATAAAAAGAAGTTGTTTTATACTGTTGCACATGTGCCAGCGCTATAACCCGCACGCCTATTTCCTGACGAGCGGCCTAACTGGCCGAAAAACGTAGGCTAAGCATTTTCTGACCGTTGTACTTTGCTCAACCGACAAATTAGGCCTGCTAACTGGACAGCAGACTGGTAGGCTAAAGCGGAGTTTCCACTTTACGCAACGCACGCAACGTATTGCGTAGGGCATACGCCTGAAAGTACGTAAAAATGCAACAAACGCAAGAAAAGTAGACCTACGCAACAAATGCAGCTAACGTATGCCCTATAGACCTACGGTAGCCTATACAGTAGCCCAAGCCTAGTTACATCTCCACCACGGTGCCAGATAGACGCATCGTCCCAACGGACCAAACATAGGAAGTCGCCCACCGCGAGTCGAATGGTCACGTGACCGATGACGTCACATGACCCAGAAAGATCAAGGTCGTGACCCCCATTATCTGTGAGGCGCCATATCTCCACAACGGTGCCAGATTGATGCATGGTGACGATGGACCATTTATAGTAAAGCGCTGGTGATGAATCGAATGGTTTTGTGACTTACATTATTTATTGTTTAGTTATATTAATAGCGAAGAATGACAGTAACATTGCTGCTGTACAATTTAAAATTAATTACCTTCGCCAAGGAGGTAACGTTTTTGCCAGACTTTGTTTGTTTGTTTGTTTGTTTGTGTGTCAGCAAGATAACTCAAAAAGTTATGGACGGATCTTTCTGAAATTTTCTGGGAATGTCGAGAATGGCAAAAACTACCAGTGGTTCAATTTTGAGGGTGATCCGGAAGGAATCCTGAATTCTGGATCACTTTGAAATTTTCGTTAACATTGCTTTCAATGGGACATAAGGGAAACCGCTGCCAAACCGAATATGGTGCTGCCACCTGGCGAACAACATGGCCTTGGCGGAGGTGTGCGGGCTC
>Ga0056128_1003196_pt1 | contig 19946 bp, 4 predicted proteins | sample WorMetLIZISLAND2_FD_71113 | JGI IMG/M metagenome (GOLD analysis project Ga0056128, IMG submission 71113) | Marine gutless worms symbiont microbial communities from Max Planck institute for Marine Microbiology, Germany - Olavius geniculatus... ... | reverse complement strand
AAATGAGCCATTATAACTTCGGAGTTAGGGGGTGTAGCCCGACGAAACTTTGGCACTTGACATGTCTCTAGGTGGGGGTGTTAACGCAAGTACAACTTTTGGGGGCACCGCCCCCCCTTAAAATTTGGGAGGGCAAAAAACGTGCAATAATTGGTGCGATCTACGACAACTTTCGAGTTTGAGCGCAAATATCTCTGGAACCGATGAAGATAGCGACAACAGGTAAACGGCGTTGACAAAAACTATCTTTTGGGCGTTGAACAAAAAAAATTCTGTGAAATTCGGTCCACTACGAACAAAGTTATAAGCGCTCATGTTGACCTACCCTAAGTCGACAATGCACGTTCGGCGTATATCAATGCATTTGAGTTCGGGCCACGTGACTTTGATGCCGGGGAAATTTTACCCCCTTCCCCCCTAATTTCCCCCAATCGGACTTAGGGCGCCGGGCGGACTCACGTTGGGCTTTGCCCCAAATTTCTGGTTTGTTTATATCTTTCGTCCATGTCAACTTCCACTTGTTGTTGATACTCATTGTAGATGAGATTTTGTGCTGTTCTTTGTGAATATTGGCATTTATTTGTGTTTGTTAGCTCTCGATTGCCCATCAGTGAGTGTTTACTATTTATTGTGTTTGCTGCTTCACAACTTTTTATCCGTTCCTCGTTACACTGCAACAAAATTATCTGATTTGATTTGATATTATCTTTGCTTTGATTACTGGCTTACATCAGCGCTTTGACACTGCTGGTTAAGCAACGGAAAAGCCGCTTGGTCATAAAAAGTTGTGCTTTAAAAATTTCCAACATACCTAACCTGTAAAAAGTAAGCCTGTCAGATAGAAGCCAGGAACACAAGTAGAAGTTGAACATGAGCTATAGCTGTAATTCAGAGATAGCACTGAGTGCTGCAAATGATGCCGATGATATTGGTAGTTGGCTTAATGATGACATGTTGCCGTTGAGCAGCATGGGCCTCGTTAGTACTGGCATGATTTGACCAGCATCGGCTCATCTTGGCATAGGCATCTCGCCTGTGGTTAGGCATAGTGATTGCTAGTGGAAGCTAAGCAGTAAAAAGTGCACACTGACATGGTGCATTTGGCCTGATCGGTACTGTATTGGGTTGGGTGAACCATCTCAGCATAGTACTGGCCCGCTATTCCAAAGGTCCGTTATTCCGAAAGTCCATTGTGCAGATACGCTCCACAGTGCTAACGTTTCCGTTAAGGTTAGCGTTAAGGTTAAGATTTGGATTAGGGCTAGGGTTAGGGTTAGCCTTAGAGTTAGGCTCAGGGTTAGTGGGAATAGTAGACTTTCAGAATAGCTGACCTTCAGAATAGTGGACCTTCGGAATAGTGGACCCGAATCCTCAGCATTTAATACAATAACTCAACTTAGCCTGGCCATTTTTACATGGGTAGACAGTAAACACAGTGAGTACAAGTGAAGGCTAGAGAGTAAACCAGAAACCGGACACACTAATTGATGCTCTAGTTTCATTATCCATCAATGTAAGCCAGTATTTGGCAGAGTTGACAGCTGTCCTGTACTCCCATCCAGACATGCAGTTTAGATTGTCACTAAAATTCAGTCTTGTAGCCTGATCAGTGATTACTTGATTGAATTTTGGTGGAAGTCTGGGGCCAAATTTACACAACATCGTATGACAAATTTTCAGCAATGTTCCGACATACTGAAGTTTTATGACAGATTTACGATAAATCACGATTTACAAAGAAAATGTATGAGAAATTTACGAAAAACATGCGACAAAGTTACGACAAAATGTATGTACGACCGCATCAATCATGCATGCAGTAATTATTTTGATTTTTTATTTGTATATACTTTTTACATAGTGCCATTATACGTATAAATTTTGTTTGTGGTAACCTTAGGCAGCAAAATTGCCTGAAAATCTGTTCACTTGTTATTGTTAACATTTGTAACCATTGGCAATGGCGGAAGCAGACAATCGGAGTGCAGTGCCATGCGCTGCCAGCTCAGTGACACTGTGTCGTGATTGGTTGAGGTCGTGGTTGAGGTCAACGTAATGGCGGTTGATTGGCTGGCTAATTTTAGCGACTACAGAGTTATGACAAAATTGCAAGAGAGTTACGAAGTCGTAAAATCAGCTTTCAAAATTCGGATACCGTACGATGTTTTTGCGACAATCTTACAACATTGTAACTTGTTGCTCTATGACAAACATACGACAAAGTTGCGAAGATTTTATGACAATTTTACCGTTGTTTTACGATGTTTTGTAAATTATGCCCCTATATCACAATCCATATCTTGTGCATTTGGGTCCCAGAATCCATGTATTTTTAAAGGATTCTTTATTTACAGGGTTCTTAAATCTGAATCGGGATTGTGTAATAATACTGCTGTGTTGAAGTCCGTTGTGGTAGTGGGGTAGTATTATTTTCAATCCTGGCACTGATTCTCTTATAATATGGAATTTTTGTGTGTTTCAGATGTGATTGAGTTGAACGTCTATCAGTTGACAGCATTGTACTTCGGCCAGTTCAGCCCAACACCAGCTGCTACTGAGACTGACATGTCCGATGAAGATGATCAAAGAGCTTCAGCTGATGAAACTGCTTTAGAACACAGCCCTGATGAAGATGTCGACGACGATGACGAAGTGATGACAGAAGAGGAGCGGCAGCAAAGACTTGCTGCTGTCAAGAAGGTTTTTGAAGAACTGCAGACACAGCACGCATATCTGAACCAAGAGATAGACAATCTTCAGCAGCTGAGGGATGAAACTTTTGGAGTAAAGGAAAGACTGGTAGAAGTAGACAGATCGGAAGATGAACAGCACCAGAAACAAGTTGATGAGGAGCAAAAGCTAGAGACAGAAAAGAGAATGGCGGAGGAACAACAAGCCAGAGATGAACAACAGAAGAAGTTGGAGGAACAGAGGAGGCTTGAAGAACAGAGAACACAGGAAGAAGAGAGAAAGTTAGAAGAACAGAGAGAAGGGAAGAAACGTGAGGAAGAAAGAAGACTGAAAGAGGAGAAGTTGGAAGAACGGTTGTTGGAAGAGCAACGAAGACGAGAAGAAGAACAAAGAAGATTAGAGGAAGAGAAAAGACGTGAAGAAGAACAACGGAAACTGGAGGAAGAGAGAAGATTGGAAGAGGAAAGGAGACTGGAAGAAGAAAGACGGGAAGAACAAAGAAGATTGGAGGAACAGAAAAGACTTGAAGAAGAGCAGAGACTGCAAGAGGAGAGAAGGCAAGAAGAGAGAAGATTGGAGGAAGAGAGGAAGTTGGAGGAACAGCGGAAACTGGAGGAACAACAAAGATTGGAAGAACAGAAGAGACGTGAAGAAGAACAGAGAGTATCGGAAGAACAGAAGAAGTTGGAGGAACAAAGGAAGTTAGAAGAACAATGGAAACTGGAAGAGGAAAGGAGATTGAAACAGCAGAAACTGGAGGAAGAGAGAAGACAGGAAGAGGAAAGAAGACAAGAAGAACAACGACGACTAGAAGAGCAGAGAAGATTAGAGCAGAAGAGGTTGGAAGAAGAGCGGCTGCTGGAAGAACAAAGAAAACAAGAAGAAGAGAGAAGAAAAGAGGAAGAGAGGAGATTGGAGGAAGAAAGAATTCTAGAAGAACAGCAGAAACGCGAAGAGCAAGAACGGTTGGAAGAACTTGAGAAACACAGAAAATATGCAGAAGAGGAGCGACAACGACTTGAAGAGCAGAGACGGTTAGAGGAGGAGAAGAAACGTGAAGAGGAAGAAAGAGTGCATGAAGAGATGAGGAGGGCAGAAGAAGAAGAGGAAGAGAGGAGGAGAAAAGAGCAAAGGCTTGAAGAAGAAAGAAGATTGAAGGAACACGAGGAGAAAATATCGGCCAAGGATATAGAGGTGCTGAGGCAGAAACAGATGGAGGAAGATGAGGATGATAGGAGGCAAGCAAAGAACCATGTTCAGCATCAGAAACCAGACCTCTGATCAATGATAGAAACCAGACCAGACATCGATCACATTGGAGACTCTGTCCACCATGACTTTGTTTACTAGTTCTGTTAATAATTTTATTTTTTTACTCATGGGCGTCTATCCTCCCTCTTAAGTCCTTAGAGCAGGTTCCTGCATCCCTTCCTTTTTCCTCTCCTTTCTTTTTTCTTCCTCTTTTTTTCTTCCTCCCTTTCTTTTTTCTGGTCTTTTCCCATAAATCCAGAAAGGAGATCTTAGAATCATAAGCAGCTTTTTTAGTCGATCTGGGCCTAAAAACGTATTGGAAACAAGCCAGAAAGAACGTTGATGTAATTTAGATTCTACATTAAATATTAAATATGAACTTTCTCCTCCCCAAAAGGGCTAAAAAACCTGCCCTCCCTTACTTTTACGATGGAGCATTTGCTTCACGGTTGACATGGCTTAGGCGTCCTTGATTACAGATGGTGTACGAAATACTCCGATTGTGATCTGACAGAAATCACCAATATTGTGCTAGTTTTTTGTGTGTACATATGTACTTCGCATGGACATGGTGTATAGTTATTTTTATTAATCCGTCAGAAGAGCCATTTATTTAAAAGTTATGCCATCTTTTTTCAGCGTAACATCATAATACATCTTGCCATGATGAGATAGCTAGAGTGTTTGCAGAGTGCTTGGGTTTTTATATGTATTTTTGACGAGTGACACAGTTACGATGTTTACAGCTGTCGTTTACAATCATCATAGCTCTGTGTGTGTCCCAGTCTCTTGCTTACTTGTCTGTTTCTTCCCTGTTCACATGCTGACATACAGCAATATCTATGGACTGGAGTGGGTCTCTCTCCAGTTCGGTCAGTGTGTTGTCCAGTTTCCAGAACATTGGAGGGAAATAAAGGAGCGATAGTTGAAGCAGAACTGCAAGAGGGATAAGGGTGGGACCCACCACGTAGGGGCTGTGGGAGTGCTGCAAGCTTTCCAGGCAAGTTTCAGATGGATCCTGAAGTCCTGCTTGAAGAGTTTCCAGTCCACTATTTTTAGCACTCACCTTTGCTAGACCATATAGGGCTAACGTGACTAATTATGGATCACAAAATTTGCTTGTCTGTGTTCTTTGTGGAAACTAGATACATTGTGGAAGAAAAATTTCTGCCTGGATAAAACAGTTGTGTTTGGGCTTGGCATTGCTTAGAATTAAAGAGAATTGGCTAGTGCTAGTACGTAGCTGAGAGTGGTGTCTTTGCAGTTGACATACATATAGGGCTTAGTTGTTGATGCTTGTTGTCTAGTGGCCCTCCATCAGTCTGTGCCTTGTATTGATCTAGTGCAGTTCGTCTGTAGCATTGTCTCCGTTGTATTACATGTGTGCCACAGGGCTGGAAAATAAACCTTGTTTTTTGGGGAAAAAAACTTTTTGGTTTATAATGTTTTAGTGTACAAAGAAGATGGAACACAAATTTTAAGTACTTTTTGTTGAACTTGAGTGAATTTCTTGACGTTTTTACTCAGAAGTCACAATTAAAATATGAAATTTAATGTAGTTTGTATTATAAATTGCACAACAAAGACAAAAAAGCCTGAAAAACGTAAAATTGGGAGATTGGGATTTTAAAGTTTTTTTTAAACAAAGCTAAAAACCTTGTTTTTTTTTTAAATTCGAACCAATTTACCAGCCCTGGTGACTCATAAGACTTCTGAAACAAGTTGGATATGTCAGTAATGCATCTGGATCACTTGTTTGAGGCTGGGTCGCTAATATAAGATGGATCTCTGATACATTAAACTTGGGTGTCCACATTATACAAGTAGATTACCAGGTATGACAATGTTAGTGACGTTATGTCTTCTAAATTAGCAGTTTAACGACAATGCAGAACTACAGGGTGGGCCAAAAACATGACACTTTGCTTTTGTCCATATTATTGCCAGTTATTGACTGATATAATTTCAAAATTCTTTCATTGGCACACTCTGCGGACAGTTTGCAATAATTTCAATAATTGGCAAAGACCTGGACAAAAGTAAAGTGCCGCATTTTTATGGCCCACGTTGTAGGTCATGGCATGTGCTGGCTGTTTCAACAACATGAAATGTGCACGTGTTTTGTTGTGATCTGAAACGACGACAAATGATGTGTACAGAAAAAGGTAGCATGGCAAGGTGACATTGTTTTAATAGAAGCCAGGTGCTTGTATTTGAAGCTGTACGTTTTCTATTGTCCATTGTGTGTAGCACGTCTTTCAGGGAAGTTATGAGGATATCAGCATACGTAGGCAGCTTGTAATATGCGTGTTCCATCCGTTAGCTGTTTGTACGCATGTGTGTGGCTTTTGTTGCATAACAGACACTAGTGCTATTGAACTATTTGTTGAGTATAGAGTATTTTGTTTTTGTTGACATGAGATTAAAATGTGCTGCACCAGTGCAGCCGATTTCTCAAAGTTGGAGGGGGTGATGGACCGCTTCTCCCATTTTTTTGCTTTTTCCTCTTTTTTGCCTTTCCCCTGCCATTTCCACCCTTTTTAATCTTTTCTTGCCATTTCACCCAGCTAGGGCATGCTATTAGCCCAGCCAACGAACACATTTCGATGCATTAATTCAGACTACCCCTGTAAAAGAATGCATGCACTCTATACATTGACGTTTATGAAATTTTTGAAATGATAACTTTGGAATTTAAACTCTGGTTCTATGGTAGTGGTTTCCAAAAGTTGAGGCGTGGAAAAACTAAGCTGCTGGTCCCGAAGTTACAAAGGTTGTATAGGGGTCTGGTCCTTGTGGTAGTTGCGACTTGCAGCGTGTGAGAATCTGTCGTCTGACAGTGCAGTAGGTTGTTTTAGATCCTAGCTGTATACTCTACAGTGTGTCTCAAAAAAACATCCCCGACATTTTCGACTGTAACTTGAAAACCAATTATCAGATTTTTATAATTTTTGGTTTGACTATTCCTGACACAACTTGCCATCAAATGACTGTTTAGTTTTCCACCTCACCCAACGTTTGTTTCTGCACTACCTGGGGAAAACACAACCAGCGAAATATCACTTTTTTATCCAATGCGATAAGATTCCTTAATTAGCATAACGCGTAAAAACACATTTTGTTCACATTTCTGACACTGTGGCTGACATTTCATTCAGTTGTTCATTTTTCAACTACCTGCAGTAAAAATTGCTTGAAGTGTTATCCCACTATGCGAACACAGGCAAGGAAACACTTTCTCCATTCATTGACAGCAGCAACGATAATGTTCATGTTCATATAACGATAATGTTCATGATAATGATAATGTTCCAATCCAGGCTGTACCAATCACTTCTTGACTTCACAAACGTTCCTAAACCTTGTCTGGTAGACACCCTGCTGCATGACAGTTAAACCTTTTAATAGACCGGCTTTTGGGGCTCACAGATTAGGATATCTGGAACTTATTGACGTTTTTTCATTCATTTTAACACGTATTATGCTTGGTTTGCTTTCCCCATTTTCTGCAAAAGCAGACGTGGGGTAAGGTGGAAACTAATACACGTATTTAATAGCCAGTTGTGTCAGAAATATTTCTGCCAAAAATTATTACAAGAAATTTGAGCTAATGCTCACGAGACGCACGAAAGCCTATAGCAGTTCCGATTCAGTAGTTTAGCTGAAAATTGGGTTGTTCACGCTAAGTTATTATATGAATACCAAATTCTCTATCTGGATCGCGTAGGCCTAACGATAGTAACGTGGCGCCACCTTGTGAATGATATAGACTTGTGTCACAGCCCGAAATGGCCAAAACAATCCATAAAACCCCTTATTTTGGCGTTCAGGGTCATTCAAGGTCATTGAATTTGGCGCCAATCAAGAGCCAGTGTATGACTTCCTATTAGTGATTGATAGTAACCTAGGCCCTATCTCGCACCGTTAGTGAGATACAGCGACTTATTGGCCAAAAATCGCAAATTTTGCCCACCCCCTCTCATTTAGTGCTTTCGTTCGGGGTGACCCCCTTTGAATTTATGGAAAAGCTTTACGGTTCCTGAAACTAGAGTCTTCCATGCAGCCGATGGTGAAGATTTTGTGATCCTATCTTGCACCGGTTTTGACTGATCCACCCGTGTGACAGACGGACAGAATTGTGATGGCTAATACGCGCTGAGTGCAGTAGCTGCTTTCGCGCGTAAAAATCTGTTAATCTTTCTTCAAGTTACGATCGATAATGTGTACACTGTGTCTCAAAAACTTGGTATTGTTCATATATTACTGATTATCATCCGATTTTTAAAATTTTTTCACCGGTACACTCTATACAATTGGCAATAAGGTGTTTATCGAGTATCCCATCACACCTTAACTATGTCACTACACTACTTCATGAAATATAAATGCAAGAAAAACTAACAATAACAGGTAAAAAGCGTGCTGGAAAATTAAAGACACTTCAGTACAAGCTACATTGTAATAGACTCCCGTCTTTTTTCTTTGTATGGCGTGTTGAACGGTGTGTTTTGTTTTTGGCTTTCTTGCCTTAGTGGACTTACCAGTTTATCCACAATGATAACGTTCTCTTCAGTAGCTCGATGCTTCAGTCTGTTACTTTCATGCCTTTGGTCGGTCCTTCCTGTTTCCCAAATATCTTTTAGTATCGTATCCAGTTATTTTCTCTTGCAGTTTATCTTGGAAAAATCCCTAAGAATTGTATTTTTAAACTAGTAGAAGTTCTTAGTCGGAGACTCGTCTTAATTGCTAAATGGCAGGTTACATTACTGGTGTATTGTCACTTTAATTTTGTTAAAGTTATAATTTACAATAAAATGCTTTAGTTTATAAACACAAGAAATGTAGGTAAAAGTAAACATTCTACACTTCTAATATTAAAATTAGTAGAAAAATTTTTCTGAAGATAATTTTTGCATATGTATTACCGTGATTTTGGTGATTTTTCACACTTTGTGTTTCACATGGTAGTGTAGCGACGCAGTTAAGGTGTGATGAGATACTTAATAATCACGTTATTACTAACTATCTAAAGAGTGTGCTAGTGAAAAAATTTTGAAAATCGGTTAATATTTGGCAAAGTTATGTACGATCACAAAGTGGGACTTTTTCTGTGATATAGTGTAGATGTCATGTTTATTGCGATTGCTCAATGCTGAGTTGGCAGCTTGGCCACCTCCTGTGTTGACACGTAGGCTTAACTTGAGTTGCTTGTCTCTTGTTAAACACTTAGTGATGAGTGTCGCAGCTTATGCTGGTTGTTAGCGCTTCGTTCATTCTGTTTTTACTATTATTAAATGATTATTTGATGTATAAAGGGGCACTGTTTTAGTTTGTGTGTAATATCTTCAGTATGAGTTGTTATTTAAAATACCGTAAACCTGCTACTAAAGCCTAACAAGTTACGTAGAATGTACAGTATACCGTACTTGAATACGTGATTAACAACTGTGCAGTTTAAGTAAGTAAGTAAGTAAGTAAGTGTGTTTATAGTTGGCACAACAAAACTAAGAAATTCACAATGCACATACATGATTAAATAATATCCGTACCTCACATGCACAAAATACGAGATCATAAAATTATTATGCACACACAATGAGTTTATAGATTGTACATACTAGACAGGGCGGTCATTCGTCGCCCGTGATTGGTCGACGTCGCACGTTCCAATTTCTTACTGTCAGTATGATAGTATAGGCTACGTCAGTATACTTATTATTGGTCTATTTCACAGCACGAGTCACTGATGACGTGAGAAAATTCTGCACAGTGGCAAACAACGTCGAAAATGTCGACAAACTTGAAAGTAGGGCTCACTGACGATAAAAACAAGTTATTTGCAAATGTCTGGAAATGCAGGGTTCACAGATAATGAAAAATTATCAGCCGGCTGCTGCGTGATTCGAACGAAATATCACAAACCCAGGGGCGTCATTTGGGGGAGGGGGTTACGGACCCTCCAGCCCTCCCCCCAAGGATTTACGATTTTAGTTTTTTCCCTGTAAATCGTACCTTTGAAAGAGTGTTACTGCTGCAAAACAATACGTTACGTAGACTGAGACCACCAAGGATCACTGGAGACTCCCCTTAACAATTTACTGAAATGACGACACTGCACAAACCTCCCCTTTTTATGGCACATGGTTGACACTTGAGTTCCGACAACACATGAAAGTTACTGTGCATCAACTAATACATTAAATATAAAAATCACAAAAAGATGTAACAACAAAGTGAGGATACAGAACAGTGAAGTCAATCGCTTTTGTCCCGACGTCTACAACTTATTTTTACTCCTCGTGCACTACGTTCCTAACGTAGCGAAGAGGAGTATATAAGATCATTGTAACATTGAGGACCGACCAACGACCGACCTCGGTTCCTGGAAAAGCCTTTCTGGAAGAACTTCAAACGGCCATATCTCCATAACGGAGCTAGAGAGACGCATGGTCACTATGGATCACCCATAGGAAGTCGACCGCCAGGAGTCGAATGGTCACGTGACCGATGACGTCATTATCTTTGAGGCGCCATATCTTCGTAATGGTGCATGTGTTGAGGTATAACAAGACAAATGGCAACTAGTGTCATCGACCATTACTGGAAATTTTTCCTCTCAGTAACTAAAATCGGGTAATGTTTTATGAACTTCGGACAGACAACTTCCAGTAACGAACTCGACGCCAGTCACTATTAGTATAATATTAAATGGGTCTCAGTTAGATGCCAGGTCTCTAATACATGCCGAAAGGAATGAAAAAGCTCTTAGAAGAATACAAAAATGGTGTGCGCGAGGAGTACATTAGATTGGTGACAATCTAATAATATTTTTTTTGTAAAACTTGATAAGTGTCCGCATAAACCGCTGCCAGACAATCGACCAGTACACAAATAAACCGCTATTAGAACAATAACCCGCCTGGCATAGGTCATAAGAATAATTTCCATATGCATCAGAAGCAGCTGAATGAGCAACACTTGACAAAAAAACGAATTGCACAAAATGTTTTCTCTGATCCGCATAAACATAAAACATTTATTACAAAATATGTACATCCCAAATTACTAATATAGACCTGTAGGCTAGGCTGTGGGTCTATTTCTGCAAAAATGCTACACGCACGCCAAAGGACGGTCAAGACTCGCAATGCAGCCTATTAGGACGACCGCATAATAATGACTCTGGTCGAGTAGCTCACGAGCATGAGACGGTTGGCAGAATACTGAACACGTACAGTACACAACACCACTGTGCTTCATTATAATTATGCTCTTGGCTAGACCACAGGGCATATTTACCAGAGGGAGGATGTTGCACTTGCATGTCCTTTTTGAAAGAAAGATTTCCAATAAAAAGTTTTAAAAACAGGAAAAATAATTACAGCAGGAAGGCAGTAGGCTAGGCTCAACGTAAAAAAATGTAATCTGAAAAAATGTACACTCCAGCGGGGTCATGGGTTAAAAAGTAGGCTGGGCAAGAAGTTGCATTTTCCGATAGAGAAGATTGTGGTTGTTCAAAGTTTCAATTTTGCCTCTAGGCCTAAATTTTCCTCAGGATGAGAGTTTTTCAGCCCCGAATTTAGAATTTTGGATCTTAATTTTCTTGACAACAAGATGATTCTCCGTCAGCCAAACATTTAGACAGCGAGAGCAATTGCCCCCTCCCTCGCTTGCCACGACGACACTGTACACTCCCACTGTTCACATTTCCAGACAGGCCACTGCTACAGCACGTGCTATCGATCGCACGCCCTCCGACGCAGACGTCAAGGTCATTGAAGTTCAGTCAGTCGTGATCAAAGCTTCCTGTGGACGCAGAATGCGGTGATGACGAAGAAGGTGCCGGCCAGGACTGTGCACATGTCGCCGACGACTGCTGTCCAGTAGCTCCAGCCCAGGTAGACGCCGACGTCGTTGCCAGAGTGTGCGTCATACGGCTGACCGAGCAGAGAGGTCGTGTCGCGCGGGTTTGAGACGCTGTTGTACGGAGCTCTCGTTGCTCCGGCGCCGAACGTAGCCACCGCTCCCAGCTGAATCAGTCCTACATACACGTGCCATAGCTGACTGTACTGTATACATATGGTGTCCCGAAAAATGATCTAATTTTGTCTTCACTCGTAAATTTAGGCTACGTACAACGCGCACGTCGAGTCGTCGACCGATTTTCATAGCCTTCGGCAAAGAAATGCTACAGAATTTTTACGCTACGCGCTACAAAACCGAGCACTAAACGAGATTAACTAGCTATCTGTCCGTTCCTCTGTCGGTCTGTCACGTTCAATTTTCCTCGAAATGTGCCAATGAAAGATTCTTGTTAAAACATCGACCAATATTTAACAACGAATGCCAAAAATATTCACAAGAACAGTTTGGTGTCACGTTCTTGGCTTGGTGAGCACCTACACTGCGGTCGTAAGCGCGGCGTCACATCAGCATTTATTATATTGAACAGGTATTGATTGCAGGTAGACACACCTGTACAGGCTGTTATACCTGAGGCGAGCACGAGTGACGCCAGCGCCCAGTAGACCACCTTGCGTTCATCACAGCACAGCTGCGCTCGAGCGAATATCTCGGCAGTCAGCAGCAGCACCGCGCCAATCATGTACAAGATCTGCGTCGCCAAATGCCACTCTGCACACAGTACCAGTCGATCACTGCGTCAATCAATCAAAACTGAACCCCCACCCCGAAACAAAGCTACTTCGAGGAATAGACCGTTTCACATTTTAAAGCATGAAGCATTTAAACAGTCGGACAAATAGTGATTCAAATGATGAGGTCTGACGACCAGGTAATTGTGCCACGGTAAGCCACGATTATTATCGTTACTATTGGACTGTCGTCACCTATCGTCGCCATGATATGCGGACGTCAATCCAGTTGACGAGCGTCTCAGGCATTGACAGAAAAAATAATTAAGTAACCCATCGCATAAACTACGATTACGTACGCGAGACATGTGTCATTTTTACGCGTGATAGCAGAATGCTTCGCGCGTCATAGCCATGGCCTGAGCCTCTGTCCGTCTGTCAGTCTGTCACACCCTTGAGCCCTATCAAAAACGTTGCAATCTAGGATCACGAAATCTTCACTGTGGGCTGCCACAAGGACTCTAGTTTTTCGCGACAAAATTTTGAGCCCCTGGGTGAGAGGGTTCCTCTCGAACGAGGACGTCAAAGAGGGGTACCCCCTAAAAGACGTTATTTTGCCGTTATTGGCTCGTCTAGCAAGTGTGAAAACTGTTGCAGATAGGTACTGACATGTTGCTTATCATAACAAGCACTGGTCACGGGCTTTTTAGTTTTATCAACGTCGATGACCCTGAACGACCTTGAACTCCAAAATTAAGGTTTTCGTTAATTTTTCGTGATTTCGGGCTGCGACACTCATTTTAAAAGTAAACTGCGCCGAAATGGCTAGAGATAGACCCAGACAACCTGCGTACAAAATTTTCAACATTAAACGTCGATTTCAGCAGTCCACGTCCCGACTTCCAAAGTTCAAGAAGGCCTGCGCACGCAGGCGTCAAATAAGGGTACCCGCCTAAAAGTGGTTATTTTACTGCTATAATTGACTTGTGTAACGTGAAAACGGTTGCAGATAGCTGTACGACATAGATGCTGCTCATCACAACAAGCACTGGCGACGGGCTTTTTAGATTTATTAGCGTCGATGACCTTGAACGATCTTGAACCTTGAACGATAGGGAATTTTAGTGTTTTTTTAATTTTCGGCCGCGGCGCACATTTCAAGAGTAAATTGCGCCGAAATAGCTGAAGATAAACCTAAACAACCTGCGTAGGCCTATGAAATTTTACCATAGAACGTCCATTTTTAACAGTTTAAATTTCGACCTCTCAAATTCAAGAAGTATTCCGTACGGAGGCCTCAAATTTGTGTACTCCTTGAAGACGCACTATTATTTTATTGCATACTGTACACGATTGCCCAGGTGTTTGTGTGCATTTTGCCTGAAAAAGCCGTCCCCGAAATGACCTATTCTGTGTCGGGTGGGACGTTAAACACTATTCACTCACTCAGATGGCAGCACCGCTGTTATCGCGTGTCACGTGAGATTTGCTCAAATTACTTGTCTTCGGGGTTGTACAACACGAAATCTCGACCTTTTAAGCTGAAAATTGGCCCACTGGTTAAACTTCTGAGCTGGAGAACATTCACACCAATTTTATGTTTTCTATGGTTTTTCTTCCATCCCCTATAGGACAGACTTATACCGAAAGACAGACAGACAGACAAACAAAAACCAACACGCGTAATGCATCTCCAGACTCAGCGGCATCCGGTGGCGTCATATCAGTAAATCATTAGGGGTTCAGAGTATTTTTTTTTTGGGGGGGGGGTTTTCGTCTACGTAACGTATATTGTTTTTAACTTTTTGCAGCAGTAACACTGTTTCAAAAGTACGATTTACATAAAAAAAAATAAATCACAAATCCTTGGGGTCCGCCCCCTAAATGACGCCCCTAACGCCATCGTGTGTTAAAAAAGTAAGCAGGCGCGATGTCGCAGTTTTCCAACATAGGCAGCTGCAAACTTCCAACAGAGCAGATTATGGGCGCTCATAATTGTAGTTTTGCCCCTAAACTTTCCTGAATGAAGGTTTCAGCCCCAAATTTTGCATTTTGGACAAAAAAATTTCGATAATAACAAAATTGTCCAACATTCCCAAATTTAGGGAGCGCAATTGCCCTTTTTCCCACCCCTGCGACGACGCCACTGTAGGCTATCTATAGGGCGTTCAGTTCACTGACTGACTGTTGGAAGCGGGACGTTTGGTGGGACTTGGAGGAGGTCATTTCCTGACTCTGAGGTGGGATGGACGCCCAGGCCACCGTCCAGACTTCTGACTCCAGTTCCTCATACGCACAGAGCAAACAGACAGAAGAGAGAAGTGAGTACTCATCATGACTGACTGAGCGGAGTGAGCAGGTGCTCCTGCAGCATATAGTCATCCTCCCAGAACCACTGGCACTCTGCGCCACACTGCGCCCACAGACCACGCTCAGGATACAGCGACACGCTCACGTTCTCCGGCAGATAGCTCTGGTGCTTCGGGTGCGCATAGCGCAGCTCCTCCATGCCGGCAGCGGGCACGTTCGACAGCCAGTAGGGCGCGAAGAAACTTATTCCAACCAGGACGACGGCGGCCGTCAACGTCATCGACCCGTTGACGAACAGAAAGTTTGTGCACGACATGACTCGACGTACAACCACTACGCTACTGTCCTACGCATCCCACACACGACATTAGGTCTATGCATTTGACAGTTTTGTATATCCATTTTGGTACCTACATTTTACTATTGTGGCTGCTAACTGAGCTATACAGCCACTGGTCAGGTTTCTAATTATTGTTATGTTTTTGGGCCTTTTGGCCATGTGCAGTTACTTTTTAGTTGAAGCAGACGTTATTCACCATGCATGGCATCGTTTGTACAAAATTCGTTAGTACAAACTTAGAGATCTGAACGTAACGATCGTATCTACACGACGAAGACGAACAAACAGAATTTACTTATTTATTTAGTCCCGCATAGTGCATTGCATTTGTTTCGGCCACATGCAGTACGGTTACCCACTCGCTTACTTATTTATACCCCGTTCACATGATGAAGCAAACATGAAGCAAACGTATGCTCTGAGTTTGCTCCATGTTTGCTTTATCGTGTAAACGGGGTACATGTATTACACAATGACTCGTAACGACTAAGTGGGACTGTTAACGACAAAAAGCACATCACACTGATCACAGACCACAAATCCGTGAGCGCGACCAAACAGGCTTACCAATATGACAGGAAGAGTAGCTCAGTAGCCGCGTTACAATGTGTTACGAATCAATTCAGCATATGAATTACATCAGCCAAGTAACCAAGTTTGTAAAACTGCATGTATAACTTCAACTAAATTTTATTTACGATTTTCTGCTGAAAAACAGCTAGCGCGACAACCCACTACAGGAAAAGCCCAGCTAACGCAAAGGGGAACGCGCGACAGCGATGCATGTGTAAAGGCCTGGTGCAAACGAAATCTAAGCTTACAACGATGTCTCAATTGTCTCATTTATACCCCGTTTACACGATGAAGCTGGCTCGACGAGCTGGCTGTCCAGTCAACATACATAATTGCTCAATGTTTGCTCGATGATTGCTTCGTGTAGGCCATGCTTTATGCATGCTTCATATTTGCTCGATGTTTGCTCGGTCGTGAAAACGAGGTATTGGACTCGACGGCGGACGACGCCTAGCGCCATATCCAGTACATGAATTCCAATATTGGCTAAAAGTCGCAAATTTTTCCTACTCCTCTCTCATTTAGCGCCCTCATTCGGGATAATCCTTTTCGAATTTATAAAGAAACCTTTACGATTCCTGAAACTAGTCTTCCAGGCAGCCGATGGTGAAGATTTGGTGATCCTATCTTGCACCGTTTTGACTGATTTACCAGTGTGACGGACAGACAGACGGACAGACGGACAGAATTGCGATGGCTAAGACGCGCTACAGCAGTAGCTGCTGTCGCGCGTAAAAACGGCATTCTTGCCTGTGTATGCGGTTGTTGGTACGTTACTTGATGCTGGTCCAAGTCGTACTTCTGGCGGCGCACAAATCCCATACACCTGCCGACGTACTCGCTCGCAGTACTCACACCACCGTCACTGAAGCCAATGGTTTGTTTTACGACGAGCCAACACTACACTGAAGCCCAGACTCCACTGTACTTCGATCTGCCGTGGACTCGTTGCACAACAAGTCGTACAACAAATCCAAGACATCTGTATATTATATAATCCAGACGTCGTAGATTGTTGCATGGACCTGCGATTTGTAACTTAATTGTATCGGATTTGATATAAGCTTATAGTATTAGACCTAAAAACTATCGACTTTTCGTTGTACAACAAGAGATCCACAACAAGTCGAATTAAGTGGAGTGTACTGGGCTATAAGACGACGGCAGCAGCTCACGTGCACGCCGATCGACTGTCACGAAGCTGTATTCGAAGCGTAGATCGTGCTCGAGCAGTGACGATACAGCACACGTACACTGTAGACTGATGTAGTGTCGTACGCTGCACTCGACCACGCATGAACAAAGCACCTCAAGAGCAGCTGGTGTCGTCGCGGCCCGCAAGCTTGACAAAATTAATTACCCGAACGAACGCATCAGCAAAACACAGAGCTAGAGCTCTGTCTACATGTACAGGCACGACAGCCACTCGTCATCGATTGGCTAATCGCGCGCACCTGTTTACCGTTGCCATAGCGACCGCGTATAGGTCGACAGGTGGTGCAGCAGCAGCAGCGGTAGCTGCGTATGTTTGACACGCAACGCTGACTCACTGGCGATGACATGTTGTCACGTGCCCACATGCAGCTGTACTGCTGCAGTGCTGCTACTAACAAAGACGCAAACTAACGTGCTTTTAAATAATGATAGCTTTTCCATAGGCCTACATGCAACTAAGGTGCGTGATTATCTTAGATAATAGATAGACATCTAAATTAGGCTATACACTTCTCTTTTGTTCTTACTCGATCGTGCCATTCGTATGCTGGTTTCGCCAGGCTGAAAGAACTTCAGCAGCTGCAGCTGCTATGTTGAGATCTATTAAGTAAAGTATTTTCACTATGTGCACACGTCGTGTCTAGCCAGTTCTACGTCGCATCACTCGCATGATTAGTCTTGATGAAAATAATTATGAATTGATATACTGTGCATGAAGAGTCCAAGAGTCCGAACCCATAGCTAGTGGGCTAAAACTAAAATGTGGTTATAACGTGAATAAAATATTCTTTAAAATACGACTGAAAACATGCAGCGATCATAATGCAGCGACTTAGGTGTTAGGTTGATCTTGATAGACGACGAGCTAATTACGGCACACGCATAACAAATTGCGCGGACGTCCTTCGTAGGCCCTACTTACTCTACAGCAGCTTGTGATAGGAACTTTGTAGGTCTTTGTAGGACAACCTAGCTTTGAACAACTCGCTTACCGTTGATGCTGAGTCGGTCAAAACGCCAGCGAAATATCTAACGTCAACGGACTCGTTAGACTATATAGGCCTATAGGAGAACTAAATTCAACGATCGATGAGATCTGAAATTATGACAATGCGGCCACGACGCAAATGTCATCCTATGACAATGTACTTGGCTCCGGCTTACTCCACATGACGCATGTAATTATTATACTTGTCGCATTGCTAACACGAACCAATGACAGTAAAGGGTCTATGCCTAAACATTGATCAGCCACAGTTAATATATTATAGCTTCATCAAATGTTAACCGATTTATTATTCACCGATACATTCGGCGACAAATATGCAATAAAGCGGCTATAAAATATTCTACCATGTCCCGACTTAGTCGCTCGAGTCTCTGCACTACCATGCGAAAGGTTATGAGGAGGAAAAGTGGGACAATATCAGACTTTACTTATTATCATAATCACTGCATTGTAAATGTAGGCTATATAGGCCTACATTTTACTGTTTAGCGTTCAAGCAAAAAAATTGATCAGGTTATGATTTAGGTTTGGTGGCTTAGCCGGATTAGGCCGCGGCCTATTGACCACAGTGTAAGCTTAGACCCTACAAAAATAGCTAATGAATAAATGAAGTTACAATAAAAATGAAAATTGTCCAGTGTAATCACTGACGTCAGCGTTCATTGTGGTCGTATCGAGTTCATTTAGTAGTTCGTAGATTGGTCATGAGTTCGCTACATTAAATTAACCGTCTGAAGTGTAGGGCGCCTATTATCACTCGTTCACAACCAAGCACAGGCGATCGACAGCGACTGGAACGATCTGTCTCTGAGCTGTTAATTGCAATAGGCCCCTAATCAATTATCACATCTTAAATTATGGATACTGTTGAGTACTGCATATTATAATTATAGATTTTCTGACGTGTTGTTGAACTTCTTGCAATTTTGCTATTTTTTAATAGTTTTTACGCACGAAAGCAGCTACTGCATCTGTCCTCCCCCTAAATTTTGGACTGTGGGAAAATCTTCTTCTTGTCATAAAATTTTCGTCAAGAAATGCAAAATTTGAAGCCAAAAACCATTTCGGGACAATTTTGGGGAAAAATTGAATTTTTGAGCATGTTGTGTCAGAAACCTGCAGTGTATGTTGAAAGCGACCAGGTCATCACAGAAATACGCGTGTGAAAACGGTTGCGGCTTCCTGCGCCCCGCCCACTTTTTCAACCCACAACACAACACCGCTGACAGTCACGAGCTGTAAAACTGTAATCATTACAGCTTTATGCGCAACGCACATGTGCTAAGCGCGTTTTAGCTACCGTATATTTCTATCTGTCCACCTGTCACGACCTGCTACTGATTTAAGCCCAGGTGAAATAGACCCAGGGTGGCAGAACTACAGGGTGCGGCAGAAAAAAGTAGTCCCCTAAAGTTTTTTGCTGTTTTCTCAGCAACCGTTTAGCATTTTAATCTGAAAATTTTTTTACAGATTTATTTACTAAATTGTTCTAAATGCCAAATAAAATTTGATTCCATTGAAAAATGACGAAGTTATAGATTTTTTAACATGACTGCTTACTGATTTTTCAGCGTGAAAAATGTTCAAGCTACAACACCAGTTCGATAACATCGTTGAAACAAGTCAAACAACACAGTTAACTAATGATTAGATGCCAAAATTCCACTGTCACTGTGAATGTTCAAAGTGTCCACCGACAGCTCCAAGCTCCAACACAAGCCTTCAGTAGCTTAATTTGAGAAGTCTTTCACAGTCTTGTCGATCGGTCCTTGTGGTAGGTTGCTCCAGATAACCTGAAGCGATTCCTTGAGTTCCGCGATTGTTTTTGGCTTTGTTTTAAGCCTGCGGTAAGCTCCAACATTGCACACCACACGTGATAGTCCACCGAGTTTGCATTCGGCGAATTTAGAGGCCATTGGTCTTTTCTGATGAAATCTGGACAGTTGGCCCGCAGTCAGTTTCC
>Ga0056128_1003194_pt1 | contig 19947 bp, 7 predicted proteins | sample WorMetLIZISLAND2_FD_71113 | JGI IMG/M metagenome (GOLD analysis project Ga0056128, IMG submission 71113) | Marine gutless worms symbiont microbial communities from Max Planck institute for Marine Microbiology, Germany - Olavius geniculatus... ... | reverse complement strand
AAAAGCCTGTCACCAGTGCTTGTTACGATAAGCAGCATGTCTGTGCCTATCTGCAACCGTGTTCACGCTACACGAGATAATTGCGGTAAAATAGCCACTTTTTAGGGGGTAGCCGTCTTTGACGTCCGCCTGCGCCCGCCTCCTTGAACCTATGGGGTCGGGACTTAAACTGCTAAAATCTACGTTGAGTGTTGAAAATTTCATATGCAGGTTGTCTTGGTCTATCTCCAGCCATTTCGTCGCAATTCAGTGTTGAAATGTGCGCTGCATCCAAAAATTGCAAAAAAAATTTACTAAAAACCTCTTTTTGAGGGGTTCAAGGTCGATCAAGGTCATCGATGTTGATAAATCCATAAAGCCTGTCACAGTGCTTGTTATGATAAGCAGCATGTATGTACCTATCCGCAACCGTTTTCACGTTATTCAAGCCAATAACGGCAAAATGACGTCTTTTTAGGGGGTACCCCTCTTCGACGTCCTCGTTCGAAGGGAACCCCTGCACCCAGTGGCACGAAATTTTGTCACGATAAACTAGAGACCTTGAGGCAGCCACAGTGAAGATTTCGTGATCCTAGCTTGCACCGTTTTGATGCAGATCACGAGTGTGACAGACAGACAGACGGACAGACGCCCAGACGATGACAAAGACGCGCGAAGCATTCTGCTTTCGCGCGTAAAAATTGGGTCGTCGTTCATACTGGATAGTATGAACGACGACCCAATTTTCATACTTTTCCAGCTAGTTACCTTGGTAACGACGCTTCCGTGTCGATCCATGCAGAGGAACCGGCGTGACGTAACGGAGCGGAACATGGCTACGCCGTATATCCATGTCCTGGAGCGGACACGCCCGGACAGTGACGGTGGCAGCGGACAGTCACGGAAAAACTGCGGCGCCTCGTGACACAAAAACAGCATCTCAAACCGACCTGGAGACGCACAGCCACACAGCGCAATCACAACGCAATCGTCTCAGAGTCAAGTTGCCACAGCAAGAAAACTTGACAAAATACTCGCAAAAACGACAGTTGTAAATGGTGGAATTTTTACCAATCACTTTATTCTTTGCTTTCGCTGTGAGTCTGTGAGATAGTAGGCGAAGTTAGACCTCATTTAGACCAGCTATTAGGCTATAATTTTGTATATTACATAGCCTAATTACTGTAGGCCTAAAGTAAATAAACCGTTGAGCAACGCTACAATTATGGATTACACAAATTAGTAAATAGGTGTTGCATAAAATAAACGATATATAAATAGGTTCTCTAAACGAGAATGGCGCTCTTGTCTGTAGTCCAGACCTAAACACGATAAAACAAGTTTACTTCTGTTTCAGTTTTTTCTCATTTCTTTTCCGTTTAGAACGTTTAAGTCCTTTTTACTTTATGTGCTAGACTAAACTGTTAGCTTCTCTGTCAGTTTTAAAGTGCAAATCCATATCGTATAGTATCGTATGCAAAGCAGCGGTAACAGATCAGAAATATTGAAATACTCACACGAAGCGCACGATATTTGGTTGCTGAAGTGGACAGCAGAATGTAGGTGGCGACGGTGGCGGTGGCGGTGACGGTGGGGGTTCCCCGCGATGACGTCACCTCGGCGTGATGACGTCACTGCCATGACGTCACTGGAGACGTACTGTCGACGTCTGAGATTGTAAAGCCTGACGACTGCGTTTGCCCCTCCGATCCCAGAGTTCTCAACGTGACGACGACGACGATAATGAATGTCCTTGATGACGTCGTCAAGGTCACGGCGTCGAGATTGCAGTGAAGGTCGGCGGAGACTTAAGGTCATAAGGTCAGCGAGATGACGTCGCACGTCGTCGATGTAGTACGTGGACAGCAAAACGCAGACTGACACCAGCAGCTGCACCACGATCTACAGATACAGCACAGTAATACTCATACGTTAAAAAAGATCGTTAGATAAATGATCTGCAGAATAATTACAAATACAATTGTCAGTAAATAAAACAATATTCCAAGTCGACAGCAACGGGCCTTATGTGTTATATTGATCAACGAACGACGACAAAGGATCTGTAGTTGAAAAAAATAATTAAGAATTATACATTTAATAAGTCAGTGTGCGTACGCTGCACAACAGTACTGGTGAAGTTTTCAGCGTACCGTACTGCAGGTGATGGGCATGAATTTTGATGTGGATCGATCGAGGGGCATAACGTAGACGTGGGGGAGACTAAAAACTGAAGTGGTATGCTTAGCCTTCCGCGCTCCCCCCACTTTAACCGCTGGCTGAAGTCCGACGATCTGCATCCAAGCAGTCGACGAGTTCATCAATGATCGATCTATCAACGTGTGTCACCACACCGTGGCCAGATCAAGATAATCGATGGGTTACACCGTCCTGATCATCGTTATACGCCAGAACGTCGCTCAACTGTGAAACCGGCTTTAATTAGATCCGACACTCCCTATATGATAAATGACCAATTGACCGTGTGTAGGTCTATTGGGTACACACAATGCATTAGGCCTAGCATCATCTTGCGCATATCTGCCAGCAGCATACGAGAACCTTATGCAGCGACATCGAAGGTTAAAAAAATTGGAATGGAAAGAAAGGAAGTTGCAATTTTTCGACCGAGAGCATGCATGTGCAAATTTCTGATAGACCTATAGGGGCCTATCATTATGGTAGAAAAATTCAAATTGTCACATAGGCCTACTCACAGTCGGCTAAAAATGATGAGCGTAAAGTAAATGATGCGAAACGTCGCGGCGTCAAGCAAAAAAATGTCGGAATAATTCAGAGAAAAAAATATACTGTAATGTTATTGAAAATACTGCAGGTAAAATAAGTTATAACACTTTTGCGAGAAAAAGCTGGAGATGCTGGGTTTCGAACCCAGGACCTTTCGCATGCAAAGCGAACGCTCTACCACTGAGCTACATCCCCAACGTTTTACAACAGCCGACAGAGCAAAAAGAATCATTCGTTCATAACGTGCTTCTGTGTCATACAAACTATATTATGTTTACATCTAGTTTTACTTTCTGAAATCTTAATCAGTAATTTACTAGCTGATATAGCGCGCTACAAACTGTACACGCTGGCTGTGACGCTGCGCTATACGACGGCAAGCCGGACTCCGCCCACATTACCATATACGGACAACGCTAATTAATGCAACTAGGACGAGCACCTGCTCGTTCGCGACAGTCAAGTTAAAGTTAAAAACGAACTTATAAAGCGCCATAAAACTAAACGTGTGTAAAGATACAGAGGCGCTGGGTGTGACACTGAGATTGTCAATAGTCCTAGTAACCACAAGTAATTTGAGAAAAGCTCACGTGACGCGCGATAGCAGCGATCCTGCCACCTCGGCAACCAGAGCCGTAGCTGGCATTTTACGATTGGGGGTGCTGAACAAAGCAGTGCCGAGCGCCGAAGGCGCGAGCCGAATCGAGGCGCCGAAGGCGCCGAGAGGGGTAGGGTCGGTTTAATCTGCTGAGCTGAGCTGATCCGCTGAGCTGATCTGGAAGTGGCTGATTCTTAAAAATGTACGTTCTGTGCTAAAAATGTCATACGCAGGTTGTCCAGGTCCATCTCCAGCCATTTCGGCGCAATTCACTCTTAAAATGTGTGTCGCAGCCGGAAATCGCAAAAAATGCACTACCCCTATCTCGGGGATTCAAAATCAAGGTCATCGACGTTGGCACCAGTAAAAAGCTTGTCACTATTGTTTGTTATGATAAGCAGCATGTCTGAGCCTGTCTGCAACCGTTTTCACGCTACACGAGATAACTGCGGTAAATAGGCTCAACCACTTTTTATGGGGGTAGCCATACGCTTTGACGCCCGCCTGCGCCGGCCTCATATTGAACCTATAGGGGGTCGGGACTTAAGACTGCTAAAATGTAGGCTACGTTTAAGGCCTAATGCTGAAAATTTCATACGTAGGTTGTCTTGGTCTATCTCCAGCCATTTCGTCGCAATTCGGCGTTGAAATGTGCGCTGCATCCAAAAATTGCAAAAAAATTCACTAAAAACCCCTTTTTGAAAGTTCAGGGTCGTTCAAGGTCATCGATGTTGATAAATCTAAAAAGCCTGTCACCATTTGTTATGATAAGCAGCATGTCTGTACCTATCTGCAACCGTTTTCACACTATACGAGCCAATAACGGCAAAATAACGTCTTTTTAGGAGCGGTACCCCTCTTTGACGCCCTCGTTCGAAAGGAGCCCCCGCACCCAGAAGCACGAAATTTTGTCACAAAAAACTAGAGACTTTGAGGTAGCCCACAGTGAAGATTTCGTGATTCTAGGTGTCGCCGTTTTGATACAGTGCCAGGGTGTGACGGACGGATGGACAGACAGACAGACGCCCAGGCCATGGCTATAGACGCGCGAAGCATTCTACTATCGCGCGTAAAACGCCATCTGCAGCGGTGTGGCCGCAAATCCGCCTGCATGCATGTTCGCGAAAGCAGTCTATTACTTTTATACGTGATTTGTTTTTGCTTATGGGCTATTAAAATTTGGAAAATAGTACTGTTGGTCGGTTACAATGCCATGTAAACGAACGCTATTTGCACTGCCCGTCCGAGATTCAATGAATGGAGGTGCCAATACATGTAGCCTACGTGTAGGCCTACTAGAGCGAAAAATATTAAGTTCGGTCTAGATAGGTCATAGGCCTAATTATATCCACTATCATGTCTAACAATTAAGAAGCCGACAACTGGCCAGCTGTCGATAGAGTGGGCCGACCGTGCGCCTACCGGTGTATCCGAAGGCTGGCCGACTTCCAGTCGCGGAAAGAAAGCGATTTTCCAGAGTGAGTATAGACTCATACATATTATGGTGACGCTGGTATATCAAACCCTATAGCCTACAATCAGCGCTAGGATACGATAGGCTGCAGCTAAACAGCAAACATGGTTATTAACACACAGGAACTCGTCATCGCGCTAGCCACCTGTAACACCGATGACCTATACGACGTACCGTTTAGCCACAATACGTGTTACAGAAATGACATCAGACAGACGACAGAGAGACAACGACAGACGACACATAGACCTACCCAAAGGTTAGCCAAAGATTAGCCTGTAATTTGATGCCTGCGATGGAGGCTAGATAGGCCTAGGCCTATAGGCTATGTGGATAAAATTAACAGCAGTTAGGCCTATCAAAACGTGTACGTACCTTCACGATGTTGTTCATAACGTCACTGACTGTAGGTCTATTATTATTATTAAAACAGTACCTGCAGTTAGGTAATATAATTTATCACAGAAACACGTACTCCAGCTCTGTTGATGAACTGATCACGGTGCAAGATGGGTCGCTACATGGTGTTATATGTGAGCTCGTTACATAATCGAACGTCTGTTGTCAATGCGGTTTGTCAGAGTAAGTGCCATGAGTAAGCTTACTGCTCATAAACTACTTATAACTCACCTGTCATCATGTTGCTGCCAGCTCGTGCCACGGGTAATTAGTTACAGCTAGGAAGAGTATAGCCCGTGGACGTCACGCGCCAGTGAGCAGGGAAATCGCACGTGTCACCAGCGAGTCAGAACGTCATCGTGTCACTAGCATGTCCGTCTCTCTGCCTGCCTGGTTTTTAGATTCAGTCTCGGTCTTTCGGCAAGTCTCATATCCTACTCAAAATTAGGCCTATATAAAGGCCCTACTCATACTTAAAATTTAAAAATGCACACTGCACAAAGTGTTTGTCAGTTTGCCAAAATCAGAGCCTCGTAGACACAGGCAGTCACTGATGGCACATGGCGGCTGTTAAAAAACAGCAGCAGCAGAAAAGTTAAAAGTTGTTGAGACGGCGACGGAGCTTGAAAGAGCTGAGTGACGTCGAGTGAAATGGATGGCATTGACCAACAGAGTTGCGGAACAGCATAGCCTATTGCTGAAAGTGTGACGACCTAGAGGCATAGCTTATTATTCAAAATTGCCGATAAATCGTTATTTTTACTCCTTGCGTGCTACGTTCCTAACGTAGCGAAGAGAGTATATAAGATCAGCATAATATTGAGAACCGACCGACCGACCGACCAACGACCGACCTCTATTCCTAGAAGAGCCTTCCTGGAAGAACTTCAAACGGCGATATCTCCATAACGGTGCTAGATAGACGCATGGTCACTATGGACCACCGATAGGAAGTCGACCCCCGGGAGTCGAATGGTCACGTGACCGATGACGTCACATGACCCCAAAAGGTCAAACTTGTGAACCCATTATCTTTGAGGCGCCATATCTCCATAACGGTGCTAGATAGACGCATGGTCACTACGGACAAGACCATGCGTCTATCTAGCACCGTTATAGAGGTATGGCGCCTCAAAGATAATGGGGTCACGAGTTTGACCTTTTGGGGTCACGTGACGTGATGACGTCAGCTGCACGGTTGATGCTGTCGGCACCGCTATTTGCGGTGTGAAAAGAAAGGAACTAAAAAGCAGTTAAAAGAATACAGGAGAAAATAATGCGCTCGAGGAGTACATTAGATTGGACAAAATCTAAAATATTTCTTGTTTTAGCGTTGAAAGCGGACGAGTTGACAAGTTGACATGTAGCTAAACATTATTCAAACACGAACGAAAGAGTGATATGCATGAGTTAACTCAGTTAAGGATATGTAAAGAAATGTAAAGAAACTTGGCATAACTGAAAGCGCGACGAAGTTGAGATGTGCCAACAAATTATGGTTAGAATAACTGCGTAGTGCAGTGTACAGCTATATGCGGATGGCCGAAAAATATGTCGGCACTGCTGACGTATTTCTTTCTTTCATGCCAACGTTACGCAAAAAAGATGGCGCTAAATGTCAGCCACCTGTTTCTGCTACAGCCTACGCGCCACTGCTTCTACTAGTGATGCTTATTTCGCAATTCGAATGAAAGCCTATTCAATGTTTTGCCTATTCAATTTGAATTTGTTTGTTCGGAAGAATTGGAAACCGTGTTAAAATATTTTTAATAATTACTGCAGTTTATATGAAAAATATGATGACAAAGCGGTGCTGATTGGATTTATTTAGTCATGAATAAAATCAAGAAAACTACAGTTAATAGTTCTAACATGAAAAGTCCATTATAGGCACTTTTGAATTTTACAACTCGTGAAAACTATACCTAAATCTACTGTCGTAAATGAAATTGTAATTAATTACATATAATTAGAAGATACAAAAAATTTGAGCTAATGCTCACGAGACGCGCGAAAGCCTATAGCAGTTCCTGTTCGCATACTGTCAGTCTACTTTTACGGGGGTACCGCTGTTTGATGCCCTCGTGCGCAGGTTTCCTTGAACCTAGAAAATTGAGACTTGGACCGTCAAAATCTACGTTCAATGCTGAAAATTTCATATGCAGCTTGTCCATGTTTATCTCAATTGGTTTCGGCGCAATTTGCTCTTAAAATGTGTCTCGCAGCCGGAAATCGTCCAAAAAATCCATAAATTTCCTATTTTAGCGTTCAAGGTCATCCAAGGTCATTGAATTCGGTTGCAATTGAGAGCCAGTGTACGACTTCTTATTAGTGATTAATACTAACCTAGGCCCTATCTTGCACCGTTATTGAGATACAGCGACTTATTGGCTAAAAATCGCAAATTTTTCCCACCCGCTCTCATTTAGCGCTTTCGTTCGTGGTGATCCCCTTCGAATTTATAGAAAAGCTTTACGGTTCTTGAAACTAGAGTCTTCCGCGCAGCCTATGGTAAAAATTTGGTGATTTTAGCTTGCACCGTTTTTGACTGATCCACCCGTGTGACAGACAGACAGACGGACAGACGGACAGACAGAATTGCGACGGCTAAGACGCCCTGAAAGCAGTAGCTGCTTTCGCGCGTAAAAACCAAAAGTAAGTTGGTGAAATAATTAAGTTGTGAGAAGTTCGGTGCGGTGGTCTACTTTCTTATTCACGCTGTATTTTAATCGAGCACACTGATTGGCCAGTTCGTCAAAAAGTTCTGAGCTTGCTTGGAACTGCATGGTTTCCACATCGAGTTTTGTTTCGTTCATACGCTTATTGCAGAAACTCAACTGAGAGGGTGGGAACGAGTCAGTTAATGACGTCAGTCAACTCGTAATGCTACTCTGGTATCTCGCGTTGTACCCGCGACCGTCGGTCACTTCAGCAGCTGATATCGAGTGCCAACTGACATGATGACGGCTAGCCTTATGCACACTGCTAGGTGGGGTGTTTTGTGGCCATCAAGCGTTTTTCCGTCTGTCAGATGCAGACAAGATGCAAAAGAGTGAGTGGTACGTGCTGACAGCGGGAGTGTTCTCAACTTTTTTTTCCACGAGGGGAGACACGTTTCCCACTATTTTACTAAAATCCACGAGAAAGAAAGATCGCCGATTTATTTGCTTACTTACTTGAATTCTCTTTTGTTGTAACTTTTTGTGAGTGAACAAATTACAAATTTACAATATTAGCCTATATTGCGTTGTATTTTGTGCGTATTGCAGTTCTGGAACGAAGCAAAAACATGCAAAAAATTAACGCGATTTTGCTTAATGCATGCCACTCGTTGCGTTCCAGGCCGTGACCCCCACTTCTTTGAGAGTGCAACCCTTTTCCTACAACATTCGCTAGCCGGCCACAAATCGACGTCGGACGTGAAAAGATGTCGTGTTGACGAATCGACTGAAAGAAACGCCGACGTCCGACGGAGTGACTCGTCATGAGAGCCGCAGCATATCACAACCAACTGCTGTTGACGACAAGTCCAACACACGCGACATGTCATAATGTCACGTCCTTAGAGTAATCGTCTGAAAACAACCTGTGTAATACAGTTCTGTACATCTACAAGCGATCACTCATAAGCCTATATGGTAAATTATCCTTGTGACACGATACGATTATTTTTTAATGTTGGCTGAAAACCCGACCTGAACTGTTGGTAAGTGAGCGGACGGCCTGGAGGAGATGGCTTGGCTTGCCGCCAGGTTAATTGAAAGTCGCGCATTGCTACTAAAGGTTCATCGCCGTCGGGGCAAGGTTGAATCATTTTCGCGAACTCAGCCTGGCCAACCCTCCGTGAGCAGGTTGAATAATTAATCTGGTGCAGGGTCTGTGTGCGCCGACTAAAATAGACTGGCGGTAATTAAGACTTGACACCCGCCGATGAGTGCATGCTGCGTCTGTAAGCCGAATGAACGACATACGTCAGTAAAACACACACAATCCGTCTATCTGACCATTTATTTTCCCACCCCATCCAACGTTTGTTTCTGCTCTACCTAGGAAAAACACAACCAGCGAAATATCACTCTTTTATCCGATACAATATAATTCCTTAAGTAACATAACGCGTAAAAACACATTTTGTTTACATTTCTGACACTTTGGCTGATATTTCACCCAGTTGTGCATTTTTCAACTGCCTGCGGTAAAATTGCTTGAAGTGTTGGCCCACTATGCAAACACAGGCAAGGAGACGCTTTCTCCATTCATTGACAGCAGTATCGATAATGTTCTGCTCCAGACCAATCCAGGCTGTACCAGTTGCTTCTTGACTTTACAAACATTCCTAAACATTATCTGGTAGACACACTGCTGCATGACAGTCAAACCTTGTAATAGACTGGCTGTTGGGGCCCACAGATTAAGATAGATAGAATTTATTGACGTTTTCTATTCATTTCAACACGTATTATGCTTGATCTGTTTTCCCTAGGTAGTGCAAAAGCAGATAATGGGTGAAGTAAAAGCTAAAACACTTATTTAATAGCCAGTTGTGGCCAAAATGTTTGTGCCAAAAATTATTAAAATCTGCTAATCTTTATTTAAGTTACGATCGATAATGTCTGGAATGTTTTTTCAGGTCTACTGTTTATTTCAACACATATCTCGCTTCATCTGCTTTCTCTAGGTAGTGCAAAAGCATACATTGGGTGAGGCTGGAAACTAAACAATCATTTGATGGCAAGTTGTGTTAGGAATATTGGTACCAAAAATTATCAAAAGTTGTTAATTGGTTTTCAAGTTACAGTCGAAAATGTCGGGGATGCTTTTTGGGACACAGGGTAAATTAGACCACGGTCTGGAGTGAGTAAGTGGATGCGCAGTAATAACTTATACCATTCCAGACAGTGGTCTAATCTACTTAGACTGCGATCAGATCTAACTGTATTACAGTACTGTACATCGTCGTTTGCGGTATGACGCATGACTGCATCCGTAGGCTACGTTATGAAAATAGTACCAGTGCAAGGTGATCTTAGTCTAAGACAATTAAACAATTTTATACTTTACACCCCATGTTGTAGTAAAGGCCTACTGTACAAAAAGACGGACAATAAACCCAGCTGTCGCTAAGATAGCCGACCGTACTGGTTGTCAGTGACCTTCAGGGTCATTTAAGGTCGACGAGTTCAATGTTATTTGAAAAACATTGTCACTTTCTATCAGTGATTAATAGTAACCTTGGCCGTATCTCTCACCGTTTGCAAATATGGCCAGTTTTCCGTATAAAACGCACATTTTTACTCCCGTCCGTTCAACCCCGAATTTGAAAATGTTCCTCTTGCACTAGATTTTTGATATTTTGCATGCCCAAGTTTGAGGCACATTACTGATTATTTGTGTACAAAGTTTATTCTTACGACCTAACGCTTAGCCACAATCCGGTACGAACGCCGTCAGACGGACGAACAGACGACAACCGTATCAATAGCAGGACCGTTACTTAAGTACTGTCGGCTAAAAGTCAGAAAATTGGGAAGCGACGATCGATAGATCTTGGTCATCGTCACTCCAGCAGCTCCACGCCCACACATTGTAAGCCTATTGGCTTAGCACGTTCCACAACGTCTCAGAGTCCCTAGTTTATTTGTCGTCCAATCATTCCCGTACTCATTACGCTTTTAGCATCCCAGTGACGTCCGTCCGTCCGTCTGTCTCTATAGTTGCGCTGTTGCTAATAGTGGAATCTATAGGGACAAGTTTGCTTCTCGTGGGCCTATAGCCAACGTTGCAAACTCAGTCACAAGTTTCGTTATGTCGCACCCAACGTGTGACCGCAATGTCTTCTTACGCAGTACTTGGCTTCTGTTGTGTTCGCCAGGTGTCAGCACAATGTTCGGCGGAGGTTTCAGATCTCTGATCGATTTTGCTTTTTCGTCATTCTGCCATACTGACACAATTTGACATTACCGAAAATTTGGAGGTGCATACGATCGGACGTGGCAAACAACAAAGCTGAAATCTTCGCGTGCTTCTGTAGAAGTCTGCCTAGTGGTGTTGACATTTGTGTTTTGGGGAGCTGCTGTTGGGTCTGTGGTTGATCTAATGTTTTCGGTGACCGCATCGGGCGCCACCCTCTCGAGGGTGACTCGCGAAAGAGGTTCTTTATAGGAGTGAAACTAGACTTTAAACTATGGGGAGAATTTTGGTGCTTAATTTACGTTATTTTGGGGCCTAGACAGTGCTGATTTTTGAGTCCTAATTTTTATACCAAGTTAAATGTGGCCCAAAACAATGAAACGAATCTCACCAAACAGGTAGAAAGAGGTGCTGTATTAAGTTCACTGAGATGACGGCATGCAGCGACAAAAACGACGACGAAGATGATAACGGCGGCATGAATAAACGACACACTCCAAGCACGTGCTCTCTCAGCTCTCCCAGCAGTTCCAGCCAGCACAGACAGAAAACCAGTGATCAAGAGAAAGAGTCATATGACGTGGGAGCTTAAATACGAATTTGGCTGGTCTGCTTTCCACGGCCATAAGCCCATCATTTCCGCCCATAGCCTAGCTGTTCGGCTGTGGTCAGCGTTGAGAAATCGTGACTGGACTGAGTCTGGAAAGTCTGGCGGACAGTGGAGTGCATCGACCGGAAGTGACATAGGTCTAGGCCTAGGTAAGGCGACAACAGATGCGGTGTGGGGTGGGAGAGAGATACAGCTGCAAGCTGCGACTGACTGTAGTCTTTCTTAGCAAACTATTCACGATTTTACTCCCACGAAGTTTCACCACGGGCGATGGGGTCAGTCACTTCTTACTGCGCACTAGAAAACTATGTAGCAAGGTCGCATAGTGCAGAGCAAGCTCCATCTCACACTTCAGCAGTGTTATGCAACGAAAAGTAACACTTGGGATATTTGTTGGTAATCTCTAAACTGATACCATTCGCTTACTGCCCGCAACCAAGAGTATGTTGCTTAAAATAGCCGACAAACGGCTTCGGTTTAGTTGCATTATAGCGCAGAAAGAGAACAGAGAGAGGTCTTCATCAGTTGGGGGAACGTTAGAGTCTCAAGACGAATCTGCATGGGATGGACAGGCGCTAAATATGTGCACACGTGATTGTCTCTTATCTGCGCCGAGCAGACGCGACTCAGCAGACGCACCAGGTTCTGTTCAGTACATACTTAGGCGACGACTTTTCCAATCGCTCTGGGAGCAAACTCATTCTTTTTTCTCCGCTTTTCCCTTCTCTCATCCCATTCTTTCGCTCCTTTTTTTCTCTTTTATTTTTCCCTTCCACACTTTCAATCCAGCGACGAAATCAGAAAATTTTTGCATGTTTTTTTCAGCTCATTAAATTTATAAGCTTATACACACGTGTTACCTCGCCCAAGTGACAAAAATTGCACAGATTTAGCTTCGAAATGTAGGCTAACACAAAGCGTTTGACGGTTGGATTGACTGTTCAGTTTGATGTGTGCAGAAAGGCGACTAGTGGGCTAGACCTATTAAGGGTAAACCAGACGCACATTTGCCCAAATTGCAATCTGGGATGGGTTCTCTCTCTCCTTTCCAAAAAATGTTTGGTAGCGGGGGCTAGTGGATTCGGCACCTAAGGAAAAGGCAGTGTCAATTTAGCTTTAGGGCCATGTACGGTCCCATCATCTTTGCAGCGATTGTGTGCGCATTAATCAATCCAGCCGCAGACCTATAGTCGCCAATGTTAATTCGTCGTCATGCCAATCCACAGGTCTCTAACTAATTAAATAATAAAAACTAACAGTAATAACTAACGATTGCCCCATAAGCATTTCGCATAAATAAAACTAATGTCAAACAGGTCGACGTCTGATTATAACAGTAAATCACTGTTTTGTTCAGCGAGATTTGTCTTTCCTGGTTTTAATTTGCGAATTGTTTTAGCTATCAAAAACGGTTAAAAGGTGTGTGTATTTGTGTATACTTTGTGAAACTCATTTCAGAGCTACAAAGCATATCTGTTTTATGTGATCACAATGGCATCTGTCACCCTACACAGGTGACTGAACGCGTCTTGCCGTAACGCAAGCCAGAACAACGGTACTTGATTTACTTACCCCGCAGCAGTGAAAGGCTGAGTTGACTTGGAGCCATCACACGAGATGACAACGCCATCGATCTCACTGCTCATAACTTTGTCTTTCATCGTTTTCATTGCATCCACGGAAAACGACAGCTTTACGTTCTGTAGTCAACTTGTTTTTTGAGGGGGAGGGAGGTCGTTGCTGCACCAATTCACTAATAAACGACTTTAGCACTACTTAGATAAAGTAACTGCCAGAATAGTAATATATTAAAAGTATTAGACGGTTAGGCCTATACTAATGCATTAACGTATTATAGCCGAAATCATCTAAGGGCTGAAGGATAATAAGTTTTTGCCAGTAAACCGAATTGCGACGATTCAGCCACACGTGATGCGTGATCGAGTTAATTCTACTGAGATACGCGACGAATAATCTCCAACGTCTTAGCGTTTTACATGATGCACTCAGTGCACGGAAGTCCCATAGAGATGCAGAAAATTGAAGCCTAAGGCGATGATATCTACTACTGCTGCTGGGATAAAAGATGAACTAATGATGCTATGCTTATAGCTCTGGTTTGCTGGCGGACGATATCGTTTCATGAGCCTGATAGAAAATGTCGGTCGGCCGAGTGCATGACGCAAAGACAAATGCGGACGGCACGCAGTGACAGACAAAGAACCATTGCGTGTCTAATAGCCGTCTATAGTAACTACAGCGACGACGATGTGAGATGCCACTTCCAACGAGGAGCTACATGTACATGTAAGTCCTGTGCAAAGAACGATCTTTAGCGTCATTGTGCCACCACAAACTCCACTTGCATCGATTTCTTGTGCATCTGTTATACAACAAATTCACAGCAAGTTGTACAGTACAGCAACCTTCGAGTTGTACGACAGCAACTAAGACAACTCGTTGTATTTAAAATTTTTAAATCCACAGGTAATTTAAACGAAGGTAGGAACGAACCCCTCCTGAGTATACAGGGTGGTCCAAAAAAACGGATACCCAGCTTTATTTTGGGATAACTTCAGTAATTCAGCACCGATTTTAACCATTCTTTCACTGTTACAAGCAGACATTTATGGCGCGTAAACATGAAGTTTTTCCACCCACCGCACCTTTATTGAAAATTATTATTAAAAATAAAACTGGGTATCTGTTTTTTGGACCACCCTGTAGGATAGAACTTCCCTTCTAATCCAGGGGTAGGACGAAACCCCCTGGAACACACCAGGACAAAACACAAGATCTGTAAATTATGATAAAAATGGTAGCTTTAGTCTACCTAGAACACGTATTGCCGATCGGGGGATCGGAGTTCTGTCCTAAGAGGAGGGGATCGTCCTACTCTGGTTGAAAAGAAGAGTTTAATTCTAAGGGGTTGTTGTGTCCGGGGAGGTTTTGTCTGGACACCAATTTAAACAATTATGTTTGTGCCATTATCAAATAATTATTGTTATTTTTTTCGAAAGAGACAGACGCAAGGCACGCACCTCGCTAAATACGCTCTTGTGTATATGAACTTAGGGATTTACTTTTCATGGATCACCCGCCTAGTATAAATCTAGCAGTATAGCCCATCTATCACCGTTAACGAGGGACGATGACCGGACGTGGATTAACCTAACCATGCACCCAGCGTCGTCTCGGCTTAATGCATCAACAGCATCAGCAGGCGCACTGAGTGGCGCCAAAGCCGCTGCATGATTATCGTCAAGCCGTATTAGTTAGCACCTGCTGCTAACGTTGATGCTGGGATGTTGCTGTTGACGACGATGATTTTCCGCGACCACATATCGGATTATCTCGTATACACACTGACGGGCGTGCACAGCGGCGTGTCGTGGGCTGAAAAAGTAGGGGGAGAAGGCAGCCGAAGTTGCAATTTTCCGACGGAGAGCAGCAAATTGCCACGCACAGAGAAGATTATCGGTGCTCACTGTGCTCTGAATATTAATGCGGTTTTTAAATTCCCCCAAAATGGGATTTTAACCACAAATTGGGTATTTTTGAAACACATTTTCGGACATAAAAAACAAGTTTTCCGACAGGCTGTAGCTAGAGGAAAGGTGTAACATGCTCTTTCCCTGTCCCTGTCACGGCGTCACTAGACGATTTGAGGATGTATTTAGGGGCTTCTACATGCCTTTTTAGACTTGAAAAAAAATTTACGCTACGTAATTTGCAGTTTGAACTAAATCAAGTAATTTTGAACAAAAATAGTGTTTAAAACACTCTTGAAAATGTGCATCTAAAATGTACATCACAGCGCTTTGTTCACATTTCTAAACGTGTTCGTACACACGATCACGCTAACGACTTCAAGCTGTAGCATAGCTTCAACTGTTGCACCATTGCAGCGAAAGATAGTGTTTGGAGTCAGCGTTGTGACATATTTCTATAGCGATAGTTATTACAGTTAAACTAGTCAATCTAGAAAAGAACGATATAAATGCTGCTGTCACTTAAAAAATTAACTAAACAGTTCTCTGCGACTACATTTATAAGTATTAATTTAAAATGCTTTCTTTACGATAAATTGACGTTTTAATTGCATGCCTATATTTTCTTACTATATAGTGATTCACATGTCGCGTGAAAAGTCAAGTGCGAATAAAATACAAAGTTGCGGTACGTTTTCAATCACCAATCTGAAAGCTGACGCATTATGATTTTTTTGACGAAAATGAATGCATGTTATTGCTTTAGTTGCTGTTGCAGTTAAGCAGCATAAGCCAAGAAAAACAAAAAAAGAGAGAATATCTATTATTCCACATTCTACGAGATCTGACAAAAATAACGATAATGTTGTGTCCACGAAAGACGCTGAAGCGTAGAAATATCCGAAAAAGAATAGACGGAAAACTTTTAAAATAGCATCGTCATAGACTCGAAAGCACTTAATGGCGGCGAGCTACTATAAGCCTTTGGTGAAGCTGTCGAAGCACTTAGTGCGTAATGCACGGCGGTATCTATCGCGCAGTCGCGACGCATCGCTTAATATCGCCGACTGACCGTGTACAGTAGCGCCATCTCTTGATTACACACGGGAATGGCACAAGGTTCTTCCGCCGCTGTTGCTGCAGCACTTTATTTAGCAATGATGCTCAGAAATAAAGACATTCGCGGCGAGGGGATATCGGGATTCGAATCGAGCGAAGAAAAATGCAATCGATTTCTGCTTTTTCACTCATCGCCGAAAGTTTCGCAGAAGTGCATCGAGAATTACGTGCATAGCCTATAGACCAGGGAGTGTAAAAGACACTCCCTGGTGTATACCTAATTCTACTAAGAAAATACATGGGTGATTAGGGGCCATTGCGTCTGACCCTTTGGGCAAGAAATACTAAAATTTATTGTAAATATTTCTAATTTTTATGCGTCTTGTATTTAAGATTAAGAAACTGTAGTTTTTGAGATTTTTTTTATCATAAGCTCACAATAATGTTCGACTGAGGGGCCTATTTAAGGGTATTCGGGTCCGCTATTCCGAAGGTTCGCTATTACAATGGACTTTCGGAATAGCGGACCGGTACCGTTTAAGAAAACTTGCGTCATTAACACTTTTGAAAATGCAAGTCTGAAATGTACACCTAGGCTCCCTTTCACGTTTCACGAAACGCCCTGCACCAACAGATCCACTGCTGTTCGTTAGTTGAGAATCGGCATACCAGTTCCTCTAACCTGAGGAATTTTTTTGCACCAAACAAGTTTTTTTCTGTTTTTCGACTTAGAACAAGCAGACAGACAGACAGACGGGCAGGCAAAAACCTTGGTATGACTTCAAGAGGACCGATTAATAAAAGCCAGATACATTTGTAATGCAGCATAATCGTCAGTTTCTGCTAATTAGCAATATAGCCGTATCATAAGCAACCACTATCAGTCGTAGTGCAGTGCAATCAGCCGCCAAACAGTTTTTTTGGCAAACTACCGCGTTTGTTCAATACTATATCAAAATTTTATTACACGCCCATATAATAAGTGTCGAAATATAATTAATAATAAATGTACAAAGCATCAGTTTATACACTTGTTAACGGCGACATGCAAAAACATCGAAAACAGCAAAAAAAATCATAAAAAGGTGATATCACTCACCATCACATCGCCTAACTGTCAATGGAAAATGGCAAAATTAGTTAATGTAGTCACGACGAAATCGAGTTATAAGGTCACTGGTTATTATTCAGCCGTTCACGGGCCACATTACGGGTATTTATTCTTGTTCAGGTTTTAATTTGTCCCACTTTTAATTTGAAAAAAGGTGTAAAGCAATATCGACAGAAATTCAAACGGTGTGCCAATTTTTGGGCAAAGAGTCAAAATTAGAGGTCAGAACTAGAGTTAAAGTTGCGGTGGGCAGTGTAGGCCTATAGCTAGCGCGGACGTCCGTATGGCACTGGGCCGACATATTTTATGGTTTTTGACTTAAGAGCTTGCGTGGCAAAAATTATTGTAACCATAGACTGTCCTCGCGCAAAACAATACAAGACGATCTTGTTTCGGACGTGTTTTGTCAGTTTCTGATTAATTTGCGTTTTGTTCAGACGCGTGGACAGCCTGACGTAACGTGCGAGAACTGTTTTGATTTTACGACGGAGATCAGGTGCGGTGAGTTACAGAATGGAGCATTGTAAAAGTGCAGTACTTTAGCCGCCGCGCATTGCATATGCACAGTACCGTTAACCCATAGCAGGTCGAGCATAGCCCAAATTCTACTTACTTTGATTTGTTCTTAATTTGCTGTACAACATTTTGTGCAAATAAACAAACTGTACAGCAGTTCCACAACAAGTTGTGCAACAAGTCTGCACGAGAATTGTTGAAAACCTGCATCAAATAAGCAACATTTTGATATGTCACGTGCAAAATACTGCGGCCCGCGTCAGCTTGTTATTGTTTTTTTCTCATTTCATTTTCGTATAAAAGTTATAGTTTTTTGGTTCATGTGCTAAATTAGACTGACAGCTTGCCCGTCAGTTATCCTGTCTCATCGTGTCGTATCCTGTTGTACGAGTTTCTTCCGACGAAACAGCGACAAATCGCAAAGTAAGTGGAGCTTGATTCATGTGGTTCTGCGTCGAAGCGATATTTACTACACGGTTGCATCACTAGTTGCAGCTTGCCGCGCGATGAGGCCGTAGCAGCATGGTAGCACGGTGTAAGATCGAACGCACTCGGCGGACCAGTAAATCCAACGCTGCAGATAGGCTACACGCCGAGTCGCAGACCGACCGACTCGCACGCACGTCGACTAGTTAGCAACGGACCGCCAGCACTCGCTTTTCAGTCTGTCAGGGTTATACTCGCGTCATCTGCGCAGCTATTTCACACGTAGTCGTCGTCTACATCCGGGAACTCGTCGCCGTCGCCATCTTCTGACGCTATACGCCGAAGCCGGAAGTTGTCATCCAAGACTTCCGGCCAACCGCAGTGCGCAGTGACGTCATAGAGTGACTGACTTTTGGCGCAGATTTTATCGCTAAAACGAGATTTCAGCGTCGAGCGACCGGACGCACGCCGCGACAACATGGCGGCCGGAAGTCGACGCGACGCCAAAGAGTCTACTTAAAACCCGGCGTCGGTAAGGATGATGATCGGAGAGAGCACGGGAAGGAATCGGTGTTGAAATTACGAGCGTCGGAGTGTTGTTGACGCTCGTGGACCACGATAGAATTAAGGTCAGACTGCACGGCTTCGATTTTTCGTTGATCTACTGGACAACACTTCGTACAAATCGGTGTAAATATGTTCTAACATCCGCAACAGTTCAAACTGCAGGTGTGGAGTTTGGGTTTTAGTCACTGAAGCAGGTGAACCGGTACGTCGAACGTTCGAACACTCGCAAATCAATTCCTTCCGAGACTGACGGACATTCACGCACGAACGCGCTCGCGTTTGTCTGTTCGTCCGGGCTTCATATTATACAACAAAAGCGAGCTACTCAGGAGGCTACGGCCCGTCGTTGTTGACATCTTGTGTATAGTAATAGCAACGGTAACAGATGTGACTCAGAAAGATAAGCTGCTGCATGCTGTGACGAGGGGAATTCTATATCAGCATACGTTATCACAATGCCGTCTTCATCATCATCATCACCGACAGCAACCGCATCGCAGCTGACCGAAGTTTCAGCAACAAAGCAAGACGGAAGTCGATTGAAATCACGTAACCTACCGATATGACGTCACATTTCCACCTGCTACTGCTGCTGACAGAGTGACGCCATACGTTCAACCTGTCTTCATTTCATCACAGTAAGTCGTCGTCGCGTTGTCTGTCATTGACTCGTGTTGATGCAGTAACCGTGTAAGGAGCAATAATCACATATAACTCAAAATATGTCGGAGCAGTGGCGACATTCTATGCGGTCATTTGCCCATTATTAGTCCGCCCGTAAGCGATAGCTTGCGGAAGCGGACTTAAGTTTTGCTGTGGTTTATTTTTTTTCTTTTTTTCCCCTCGCGTAATCTCCGAACTCCGTGGGCCGATCGCCGCGAAATTTTTCACGATGCTTCTAAGTATGTTCAATTTTGTAATCCCAGGCCAAAATTTTGAGGGAGCCTCCCCAAAAAATTTTTAGGGGCCAAAAACATGCAAAATTTGGCCCGATTTCGGTCGACTTCGAAGTTCGGCGGCCAATTTCTTCGGAACGGATGAAGATATTCAAAATCGGTG
>Ga0056128_1003186_pt1 | contig 19965 bp, 9 predicted proteins | sample WorMetLIZISLAND2_FD_71113 | JGI IMG/M metagenome (GOLD analysis project Ga0056128, IMG submission 71113) | Marine gutless worms symbiont microbial communities from Max Planck institute for Marine Microbiology, Germany - Olavius geniculatus... ... | reverse complement strand
ATGACGCCACTGCTCCACAGCAATACATTTACACGGCCTGGAGAGGTTTAGCGTATTTACTCCACACTCCTGAAGCCTATACCGTCATTCGTTTGATCATGTTTCAAAGCATCACGGGAGTTATCGACAAGTGTAGACATAGGGCTAGAGATAGGCAGAACAATGCGACTATATGACTGAGATATGTGACAATAATCCGTATGCGATGTGGCAAACATGTCGAGGCAAACATAACTACATATGCAAAGTTCCTATGACTACTAACTAACAAATTAACAATCAGAATTGTTGATATTGTAACAGTTGTATTATCACCAATACCTTTTTATCTGTACTGCTGAAGTACTACAGTGCCTCTGAAAATTGGCATCGGTATTGGCAATACTAGTTAGCCGACTGTACTTAAGTAACGGTCAATCTATTGAAAAACTTTTAAGCAAATAATTAGCCATGGGTGTTAAACTCGGAGATGCAAAAGTTCAGCCATCTACTCCAAAGGGAACATTTTCAAACTGGGGGTTGAAAGGGGGGTAGGAAAAATGTGTGTTTTTCAACAGAAATGGTGAGAGATACGGTGTAGGTTACAATAGTAATAATCACTAATATGAAGTGGCATATTGGCTTTCAAATGACATGAAAATCATCCACCTTGGATGACCTTAAAGGTCACTGACAACCAGTAAGGTCGGCTATCCTAGCGACAGCTGGGCTCCTTGTTAGAAGTAGCGTTAACAGTTCCAGTAACAATCAGTGCAAAGAATGTCAATTTTAACCAACTCCTACATCTAAATCTAGCACTAAATCGACCAATTTTGTTGCAATTACTTATCAACATGCATTGACGTCATCGTAAAAGACGAGCGTTTGCGCACGATGTATACAGCACATTGTATAGCACAACTTCCAGTAAATATCTGGCATCTTGCACGAACTACATACGCTGTCATGCTGTCAGTACTGTTGGCACATATCGGTCGAATTGCATTGCACATAAACAGCACAGTAAACAGCTCCATCCAAGTGGTGACACGTAAAATAAAACACTGACTATTTGACTGGCAGCCTTCGGTACCCCTGCATAGACACGGTTTTAGCCAGTACGAGCACCATGATCGTACACCGGCTAAGGCTGTTCAAGGCAGTTGCCAGTCAAATACCCTGTGCCAAGACAAAAACATTTGCAAAAATGTTTCACAAATGTTTTGCATTTTATTTGACAATAACGGTGTCCGAAATATTTTACAAAAAGGATTTATACTAAATACATTGACAAAAGGTGATAAAATGCAACACACTGAAAAATGTAATGTTTTAGCATCTGTCAACAGCCAATGGCTTATGCAGCTTGTCCAGCAATAATGTTTTATATCACGTCAAATGTTATATTTTACACATTTATTTCACCTGCAATCTTCTAGCTGTGCCGTGTGCAATCCTGCAGTAACGTTTTGAACATTTTCAAAAATTCTGGAAGTGCTTTAGATGTGGTTACCTGAAAATAAGATTAAAAAACATTTGCGAAGTATTTTTGAAAATGTTTCCGTTTCACGTGCAACAATCGTCTAACTGTCTAGAATTAATTATCAGTCTTGGTAAAACACGCAACATCGAGACATGCTTACATACACAGAGGGTGCAATCAATGCATTAAGAAGCATTATATAACAGATGCACATGGAGAACAGTCATGATCATAATGGAAGCTATAGAACAATTGTACAGAACACATTTGCCACAGAAAAGATGTGTTGCATAATGTTAAGTCACTCCACAGCAATACACTTAACGCCTATATACAAGTCGCTTTGTCACATGAACTATCACAAGAATATGTTAATAAAATGATTAACGATTCATACAGTCTTGATTTCCATTTATCCACAATATGTCTCCACAGTCATCATGGGAAAAGTTTGATCCCTGAAGAAAAATCCTCAGGTAACATTTGAGATTCCCCAAAGAGAATTTTTACCAACAGCATACCCTCGCAAGCCAGTGTTGAAGTACAGAACAGAGTAATAACAACAATAATAATAACCAGAAGCGACCAGAGCTCTCAAACCTTTGCAAAGAATGGTGCTGCCACCTACTGAACACAAAAAAAATCTCAGTTTACGCCCTATTTCCTAATGGTAGATAATTGCGGATGATCCAGAATCCACAAAAGAATCCAAATCGTCACCAAAAACTAATCATGTTCTTCTTGGGCCACATCCAACCCTCCAGTAATTTTCAACCAAACCCATTCATAACTTTTTGAGTTAACTTGCATAGAAAAGCACAGACCCAAAACAACCTCTGCCATTCTTTGGCAGAAATATTGACATAGGAACCACAATAATATTACAATAATGGTGATAATGATGATTCGTAAAGCGCCAATATTGAAGCAACATTAATAGCCACTGACCATAATGACAGAAAAAATGCAACATGATTCAGGACTGCTTGCGATATGATACGATAAAACAGTATTATATAACAGCAGAAAATTCCACACTGCATGCACATAATATTACATGAGCTCGGAAAAAGATAATAGCTTGCATACTGTTCTGCCTGCATCCAAAAGGTCTCTGAATTGGTGAGACAAAAGTATATGCATTGTCGGTCAAAGTGCCGTGGTAAAATTGATCAGGTCAACACCTGAGTTAGGGAGCCTCTTGGGAAAAATGGGTAAGATGGAAGGAAGAATGTATTCCATCATTCCATACATGTGATAGATGTCGGAGAGGGGGGGGGGCGTTCAACCCCCAGAACCCGTTCAGCTATCGCATGCAAATCTGCCCCCACTATGAGGCATAACCTATCACTCAGTTTACATGCAGCTATTCGCCCGTATCTACAGGGCTTAACTTGTGCTGATGCTGTCCAGTACGGCATAATGGCACTCACTATACACCGTGGTCCATAAAAACGTGCCACTTTTTTTTTGAATAGCTCCGTGAAACCCTGGCCATTTTAGTAATTTTTGGCATGTGACATCAGGCAGAAACTCCACACAAATGACTCTAGTTTTGGCCACCTCACCTTAATACTATCGCTACAATACCTTGTGAAATGTAGGTTACTGAACCTGCTGTTGGCGAGTTGAGTCAACACTTGCAGCTTGCATTCGTGCTGGAGGAGGACATTTTGAGCACATACTGTAATAAAGATGACGTGTGACTTTTAAAGATGCAATAGCTGCCAATCCTGTTTGATGGGCTATCCAGTATAAATTCATTGTCGTAAATAGCCAAACTACGACTTCTGCATTTCACAAGCTACTGTAGCGACAATATTAAAGTGAGGTGGCCAAAACTAAGGTTATTTGCGACAAGTTTCTTCCTGATGTGGCACGCCAAAAATTACTAAAATCGGCCAATGTTTCACGGAGCTATTCAAAAATAAAAGTGGCACATTTTTTATGGACCACTGTGTAGTGGAACTATGTCGTACCGGCAGTTATAGATGTCACAATGGTACTACACTGATTTTTCCTTGTCTTTGAATGTCCACATAAGTTAAAACGATAACTTTATAAGTTAGATAAATTCATTAGGAAGCAACCTTTCTTAAATTGAAAATTTGTTGACGTTGAAAGTAATAAGATGGACTGATGGATCAGGAAAGAACAAGACAAGTCGATGAATCGAGATGAGGGGTCCTACCAACTACCACACGTCTATGATTACTTACTGTCCACTGCAGCGTCACCCCTGGTGGACAGTCATTCCGAAGAAGGCAGCAGCGGTTGCCGAAATGTCAACAAATTTTCAATTAAAGAAAGGTTGTTTTCTGATGAATTTATGTAAATTATAAAGCTGATTTTTCCTAGAATTCCAGGAAAGTTGTCACCTGCGTAATGCACCAGCAGTAAATTTTCAATGCAGAACATTACATATGACTTGCACATACATGAACATCTACGTCATCAAGCACAGAGACATGTGACAAGCAGCCAAAGCAAATGTCAAAGTCCTCCGTCTTACATGACTAATATCACACAATTAGCTAACACGTCATAGCAACAATACAGTAACTGACCAACTGACTGCACCGAGGTGGCCAGATTATTGAAAGTTCAGTCCACTGTGAATCCACAATTTCATGTCCGCAAAGTCACAGTTTCCGACGAAGTTTACAGACACACGTTGATCCAAGCTGATCAAGAACAACTGAACTTTAAATTTTTCGGCTACAATCTGCTGGTATATACACGGTGTTTCATAAAAAGCACCCTTTTTCTTTCTTTTATAACCCAGTCAAATGGTGATCATTTTACATGAAATTTTTACTAGTTGTAGCTGAAGATATACTAATTTAAAATATTTCGACAAAATATGGCTGATACTTAAATATTCTTTGCTAGCCGTGATGTAATGCTGACATCATAATGTGCCGCGAGTACAAGCTTGCTTGTCTCAACTGGTGCTGTCAGTTACTACCCTGCTATAATGGTGAACAGAACTTCATCCGGTTCACTGATGAAAAATGCTCATCGTATCAGCACTAAGCAACATCAACGTCATCAATGAAGCAGATGAAGTCCACCATTGAAGCAGGGTAGCTGTTTAGCATGACTGTCAGGACTAGATGCAACAAGCAAGTTTGTACTCATGCATATTATGACGTCAGCATTACATCACGACTAGCAAAGAATATTTAACCAACAGTCCAACAGCCATATTTTGTCAAAATTTTTTGAATTAGTATTTCTTCAGCAACATCTGATGAAAATTTTGCGTAAATTGATCATCATATGAGTGAATTTCGAAAAAATGTGTGCCTTTTTATGAAACACCATGTATAATATTAAAGGTCCAACATTAACAGTAATTTAGAGTTAAAGTAGATCCAACACTAGAGTGAAACTGCAATCACCTAACAAATATTTCAGTTGTATACAACTTGCAACTTTATCAGCAATTTTGTGAGATCAAAAATTTGATGAAAATCTCGTATACTAACTGCATAAGAATAATCCTCAGAAACTTTGATTTCTTCCAAAGAACAGCAAACTGTTGACGTGCCAAAATGCCAGAAATTTCACAGTGCATAGTTTTGAAGATTTTGGACTAATAAAATGTTTCAAACAGCATAAATGAAACATAAACTGCATCCCAAATTTCACCGCAATTGGCTCCTGGACCTTGACCAGTTATCACGACGATTACAAGACCAAGCAATACACATAGAGGCACACAGCCAGACAAGTCTTTGGCAGATCAATAACAGCATCTTCAATATCTGCGAATAGATTCATTAGGTCGAAGAAACTTTACTGTAATAAATTCATCAATTATGACCAAAAAATTGTTAGTACCTCAACGTTTCGACTTCCACCGGAAGTCTTCGTCAGGAGAATGAAAACAATCATTTCTCCTTCCGGTTCTTGGCACAGTGAGTAAGTCCTGTGCCAAGAAAGCGGTCGTACGCATGGCTGAGTTTACAGACACGTAATTGATGAATTTATTACTGTAAAGCATCTTCAATAACTGACTAAAGCTGAGATGACTTTATCTCAGTCAACATATGCTGAAACACTGCCAGGCTGAATAGCAGACAAAGCAACACGGATCAGCCATAGAAACAGTCTCACTAGCAGATAAATAAAGCTGACAGAAACTAACGAGGGGTCATCGACAGCAAACACTCATTATTAATGTAAGAGCTTTTGGCTAGCAGTCAGCAAAGTGACTGCAAACAGAAAATAATAGGGAAGATTGCAAAAGGCAATCAATCTTCGAGCTGACAAAATTTGTTAAATAGCTGAAATGTAAAGACATCAGGAAGAAAAGCCGACTTTTTGCACGATAAGAATATGATGCACATGTAATATACACTGTTTTTAACACCAGTTCAGCAGTAGAATTTGAAGACCGCTAGTTTTTATCAAATAAATGCCACACAATGAGACTATTGTTTACAAAGAAATGCGACCAAAACTAGGGTAAAGTTGCACATATATGGCAGTGTAACTACACTTCACGCTGATCCCCTATTTTTACACACTTGTGGTGATGGCACAACGTGAAATGACCAACGATCGAGTCAGTGGAAACCGCATCAACTGGCTAAAGAGCTAGAGAGGCCCCTAACAATGGGTAAGAATGAGGAACTGTTAATCTATCGTATCTCTGCAGTAAAATGAGTATCAGCGTTAAAATGCTGCCATTACGACCATCTCTCATCATTGCTGACAAACCAAACTGACCGGTAGAAAACCACCATCGAAGCTCATGGCTGCATTTTGAAATAAATGCATGCACCTGTAAGAATAAATAACCTGAACTAAAATTCATAATTTTGTTGTACCCTGCATGCATTTTGACAGAAAGAAGCTGCAGTCATGCTTGTTGATGAATCAATTCAACTCAAATGTGTTCAATACTTGTTAGTGAATTCAAACACTTCCCCTTTTCAGTCTGTAATGGACGAAAATAGGAAGTTGGTAGATAACATTACCTGTCGTAAATTTAAGCATCTGATAAACTACTTGCCCAGGGATTGAAAAATATATAAAATGCTGCAGAACTAAAGTAATTTATATGACGTTCAGTACCTAAGCTAAAAATATCAGAATTGCAACATTTTGAATATCTAATTTGTCCTAAAAGTGACAAAAACTCTGCAACAACCACCAAATTTCACAGAAAGCACCAGAAGTAATAAATTAGGTGTGTCGGTAACGATGATGGTGACAAACTAGCAGAAGCAGCAACGGCATTCACATCAAACTATGGACGTACCAGGTTTCTACTTTTTAAATCTAAATCCGCTCACAGCCTGATTTGTCTGGACTTGTGGAAAGAGCCCTCAACTGTTGCCAATTTGAAATACTCTGATAACAGATTTTGGCCGGATTTGTAAAAACACGTGGACTTCAACTAAAGCCAGAGGCTGCAGATCAGAGATGTGCGGATCCTGGAATTTTGGATCCGCGTCCGCAAGGTAGCGTCCGCAAAACTAAGCCGTCAAGCATCCACGACCGCATCTGCACTGCCAGCAACAGTGATAATGTTCAAAATACACTGGAACCCATGGCCAGCCTTTCACAAAGTGGCACGTGCAAAAAAAACTGCAAACGCAACTGGACTTTTGTAGTATTATTGTTACTACAAAGTAGAAACGTTGCGGTAAAGCAATGAGATGTTGTCAGAAAGCGTCCACGTCCACGTCCGCAAAGACATAAAAAATTGCATCTGCAAACGCGTCCTCAAAAAGCTTGCAGACACGCATCCTGTAAGCAGATGCGCCCACACATCTCTGCTGCAGATGTACCAGTACAGCCCTACATCAAACAGTGACACATTCAGACAGACCGATGGAGACACAAACAGAGAGAGAAAGGTAAAGAGAGAGTGACTAGTGTGCCCGTGATGACTGATCTCGTGCAGCTATTATGAGCGGTGTCAGACTGGCAAGCGGCTTGGCAAGTCTCATAAACGGATGTCGCAGCAGCTCGCAGGCTGAGAGCCGTCGGTCGACGTCCACCTCCAGACAGTGGTCTAGGAAGTCCTGGAACACTGTCGACAACTTGTTCCGCTCTTTGATCTCTGGCTTACCATTCGTCGCTATCAGATATAGCGCCTACAGCCAGCAAAACTATATCAACAAATGCCACATTATTTATATTAACTAGAGATGTCAAGACAGTAATTTTTTCAATGCGTTAACATGTTGCGTTATTTTTCTTAATGCACGCGTTAACGCGTTAATAATGCATCATTAATATTGCTGATATTGTAGGTGGACAACATCTACAAGGTGAGCAGAATGAAGCCCACGAAGTCATGCCTGTGTCGCAGACAATAGTGATGGAACGGCAACACAACAAATTTTAAATACTTGAATATTATTCGGTCATGAAATAAACTTAGTTTAATGGAATACTGGAATGCCTGCTTCACAGAATAAGGTAAATTTACATATGTGCATTAATTCTTTAATGCATTAATTCAACAGCTCTAATATTAATTACCCATTCTTCAGAAATGCCTATGGTTGGACAACAGAACATATCATCAAACCCTCTTGCCCATCTGAGACATTAGTATCAAGTAGTGCTGGTAACATTAAAAATTTTTTTAATAGTTAACTTTTTGAAAATTAACGATTACTTCAAGGTTCATTTTCTACAAATTTCGAACCACAATAAGCAAATGATTTGTGGCAAATCATACAGAAAACGTTTTCAGCAGAATCAACTGTATTGTTATCACACAATTTAAATCCAAAATAATTAGACATAGGACCAGAAATGGCCTTATATTTAACTAGCTCAGTATTTTTAACTTGCTGTCAGCCATTATTGTTTATTTTACGCTTGAAATCTACTTCCTGTTACATCAAGTAAGTAAGCAAAACAATAATTGTGATTAATTGTTAAAAATTACTGTAATCGTTAAAATTCCTTAATCGTTAATGACTAAATTAATCGTTAACTTCCGCAGCCCTGGTATCAAGGCATTAAAAATGCAAAGTTCATGTTCCATACACCAATCTAACGTTCGTCGTATCAGTGCTAATAAACTGTAGGCAAAAGTTCAGCAGAAGCCTATCCGCAATACAAACCGCATACATGTTTGTTAACACCACAATTAATGCACAGTTAAAATGATTAGTTGTTGAATTAATGCAGATAGAAAATTAACAGCAAGACAGCGGTAGGAATAATAAAAAATGATGTTGTACAGACCCTCAGTGGGTTTTCGTTGAGGTATGGTGGTTCGCCTTCTATCATCTCTATAGCCATCACGCCCAGACTCCATATGTCAACCTTTGGACCATACTGCTTTCTACAGTTCAAAACACATTATTCCTGATTTTCAACTAGTCAAACCACTGAAACTAGTCAGAATACGTTTCAATAAATTACTAACAGTGACTACTGCGCAAGAAAAATGCATGCTGCTATCAACTTTATAAGTTATTCAGCTAGCAGCTCTCACAGATGCATCAAGATAACAATAGGTCTACATGTACGTATATTGTATATTATCATTAAGTGTTTGTTTCATCCGGAGAAAGCAATTATCACTTATCAAATGCTTGCGACTGTATCTACTTTATAACGTAATCAAGGAAAGACTAATATTTCAATAATTGTTATAAAATGTTTTCACAACAAGTCACATGATTAATCGTTAATTACTGCAGCTTCTATATTTATTGATATTTATTCATATGCCTGACCTTGTGACGACCTCTGGCGCCATCCAGTAAGGTGTTCCAACCATCGTTGACCTCTTGTTCTGCTCCGCTGACAACTGGGCGCAGAACCCGAAATCAGCTGAACAAACAAAATACATATTTATAATGCCATACCCTCAGAGGCATTAACGGTCACAATCTATAGGGTGAGGTAGTGAGTAGAGTTTAACGTCCCACCCAACACACTATAGGTGATTTCGGGGATGGCCTTTAGAGTCAATGCACACAAACACATAATAATAAAACAAAAAGTTTAACCATTACAATAATGGAACAAAAAGTTTAACCTTTACAGAAAAAACAAATATTGACCTAATCCTAAAATTGTAAGAACTGCCAATTATAATGGTGCATATCTAACGATAACGGCAGTTCTAATAATCTTCCCTGTTATCCTCCAGACAGTCATTAATCTCAGAATGCTATAAAGGACACTGTCTGTCTAAGAAATTAAGCACACAGAAATCACAAAGCATACATACACATTTGTAATAGTTTGTTCAGCCAGAACCCAGGACCGGCCAATAAACCGTCGAGGTTTAACATGCAGTCAGAGATATGTATCAATTGCACCAGTTCACACCATTCCAGTGTTGTTTTTTCCCGTTATCTGTTTGGCAGATATATGGCTAAAACTGTGACTTAGCCCTCTACCCTCAGTGAGATGGTAGAATGAGTTATCAGTTTTTGGTCCAAGGTGATGGTCAGCGTGGAAAGAGACAAGCTGCTTACAAACAGACTAGCAACGTAAGACAACTGGCTGGCTTGATACAACAACCCATGGCTTCAGCGCTGTTATACACTTATCAAAGAACCATATACCGGGTATGGTACACTCTCAAAACTGACTTGTGTTTAGTTCATTACTCTTACTAAATTGCTAAGTTTTTTCAGTTTTTGTCAACTCTTCTACAAAGTTCATAAAGTTGAGTTTACAATAAAAAATTGTACATTAATACAGCAAACTAACTGAGCTTGACGCTGCCGTCCATGCCAAGCAGAATGTTGTCACTCTTGATGTCGCGATGAATCACACTGTTCTCATGTAAAAACTCCAACGCTTGAAGGCACTATACCCAGACAAACAGACACATAGATATACACTGACAGAAATGCAAGACGTATACATAGGGTGGTCTATAAAAAACGTGGCACTTTACTTTTGTCCATATCTTCACCAATTATTGACCGATTTTCAAAATTCTTTCACTGGCACACTCTGCGAACAATTCGCAACAATGCGATTATTAGACATCCCACCACACTGTAAATGCGTCTCTACACTACCTTGTGAAATAAAACTGAAATATGAATGTATAACGACAATAACAAACATTATTGTAAAATGAAAAAAAACACTTCAGACCAACATTGCGGTGAATGGTCTGTATGACACAAAACTATGTCGGTCTGACACAGTCTATTGCCATACAAATCATTTACCACAATGTTGGTCTGAATTGGTTTTTTTCATCTACCTAAATGTTTGTTTTTATCGTGAGTTTTTTCTTATATTTCACAAGGTAGTGTAGAAACGCATTTATCACATGGTGGGACATATAATAATCACATGATTGCAAACTGTCTGCAGAGTGTGGCAGTGAAAGAATTTTAAAAATCGGTCAATAACTGACGAAAATACAGACAAAAGTAAAGTGCCACGTTTTTTATTGGCCCACCCTCTAGAAGCACAAATAGATTATCATTCTCAAATTTTGATGTCATGATTAATTATACTGTTCTCCTGGAAAAACTCCAGACAGATGGACGGACAAACACAGATGTATGCTGTGTTCAGAAAATAACATTTACTCTCGTTTCCTCCTATAGCTCCATGAAAAAAGTTTGAATTTATACAAAAACTAAAAATTTGGGGCAAAGCCCAACGTGAGTCCGCCCGGCGCCCTAAGTCCTATTGTGGGGAAAAATTAGGGGGGTGAAATTCCCCCAGAAGCAGTCACGTGGGCCGCACTCAAATGCATTAGCATACGCAAAATGCGCACTGTTTACTTACGGTGGGTAAACATTAGCCGTGTAATCTCTGGTGGTAGTGAACAAAAGTTCACCAATTTTTTATTCAATGCAAGATTAATTGTACTTGATAATGCTTTTTACCGCTTGTTGATATCTGTATTCGTTCCAGAGATATTTGCGGTCAAATTCAAAAGTAGATTTTTAAACGTTTTTTGCCCTCCCAAATTTGAAAAAGCGGTGCCCTCCAAAAGTTGTAGACACATTATCAGCCCCACTTAGCAGCACGTCACTTGGCAAAGTTTCATGAAGCTACTCCCCCTATATCCAAAGTTACTGCGACTAATACGCTACACTTTAAGCCAATTTTTGACCCCCCCTTTGAAAAAAATTGTAAGGGGGACCGACGTTCCCAGTGGAGGTGTGCTAGTAAGACTTGGTCATTCTCTAGCGTGTGTCAAAATATGGGGACACAGCACCCTTAGGGGTCAAAATATGGTCTTCCAAAAAAGTCGATTTGGGTGGGTACGATTTCACCACTTAATCTCCAAGACTGCTGATCCAAAGTTCACCAAACTTTATTAACCCAATGCAGGAGGAATCGCAATACAAAATGTCCTAGTCTGATTTTGAATATCTTCATCCCATCCGGAGATATTTGCCACCGGACTTCGAAGTCGTCCAAAATTGGACCAAATTTTGCATGTTTTTGGCCCCTATTTTTTTTTTGGGGGGGGGAGGTGGGCCCACCAAAAGTTTGGACCACCATTATAAAATTCGGCCAGTGCTGATCACCGTGCAAAATTTCATGCCAAATGGCCAACGCATCTCGGTTATCTGGTGTCGACAAAAAAAATCTGCAGTAAAACATAAGCCCACTCTGCAAGCTATTGCTTACAGGCGGACTAATAAATGTACAAAACATAAGTTTATACACTTGTTAACGGCAACGTTTAAAGACTTGAACATCGAAAACAGCAAAAATTACAAAAGGTGATATTGCCCGCATCACACTGACTGTGCATCAATGTGCTGCTGAACTACCATTCAGCCTGTGATTTTCAGGAAATGTTTAACATGAATCAAGCATTCCATCGGCATAAAAGTCAAGTAATAATTGCGACTGGTGACATAATTCAAACAAAAACAGTTAAGTAAAATGGCAAAAATATAGCACGACTGCAGAGCAATGTAACACATACAAAGGCTGCAGATATCTTACCTCTCGACACACGGCAGAAATCTGGCCCTCATCCATACAAGTCTCAGTTACAACATCTGTTAATGAGCCACCGTCTAGATACTCCATTATTACCTGCACATAGCAATTTATAATCACCATCCAACTAATACAAAGTGACTACTATGACAACTACGACTACTACTGCAATGACTACTACTCTTCTGCAGTGTCCACCAAATTTCTAAACTCAGAGACCAGAACGACCCAAGTACTAGAAGTAGGCCTACTTATTTGCAACTACTCTGGGTTAAATTGGAAATAAAACCCGACTAAAAACAGAAATGAAATTACATTAACAATCAGTTTTAAAATAATATTTCATTTAATGGAACTGAAATAACGCAGATGTTGTAGTGATTTCAGCATATACATGGTGCTTCATAAAAAAAACCCCTTTTTGTTTTTTTTTCATAATTTACTCAAATTATGAGCAATTTATACAAAATTTTTACCAGTTGTAGCTGAAGAAATACTAATTCGAAATATTTGAACAAACTATGGCAGTTGATTAAATATTCTTTGCTAGTCCTGAAGTAATGCTGACGTCATAATGTGTCTCAGGTACAAACTTGCTATTCTCAACTGGTGCTGTCAGTTGCTACCCTGCTTCAATGGTGAACTTAATCTGGTTCGCTAATGAAAAATGCTTATCGTGTCAGCACTGAGCAACACGGAAACATGAAATCGGGCGTCTTGTGATCCAAAAACTCAACATCTTGCTAGCTCGATGTGATAGTGCACTGTGTTGCTCTAACATGTGAAAGACCAACTATCCCCACATACACGTAAATTTGATCGCTTTGCACGTTTTTGTGGCTGCAACTGTAAAACTTCAAATATTTGACACCAACGAACCAGATTTTTCACCATTGAAGCAGGGTAGCAACTGACAGCACCAACTAGGATTAGCCTGTTTGTGCCATATTATAATGTCAGCGTTACATGACGAATAGCAAAGAATATTTAATCAACTGCCACGTTTTGCTTTGCCAAGCATTTCAAATGAGTATTTATTCAGCTACAACTGGTAGAAACTTCATGCAAATTGCTCATCATTTGAGTGAATTATGAAAAAACAAAAGGGGTCCTTTTTTATGAAACACCGTGTAATACTAGACAGAGACAGAGCATGAATAAAGCTTGTTAGCCAAATTTTAATCCACCTCCGACTGTCCATATAATATCAAAAACTATTGCCATTGTCGAGTACCACGCTTTCTGCTTAAGAATTTCCACTACTTTTAAACATACAACAATACAGCAAGTTGCACTTCCACTGCATCAACAAGAAATGAAAAATCTCACTTTACTACATCAGTATTGACTTCGGACGAACGGCCAATGAGACTTGTTTTTCTAGCACATTAATTAAAGAATTTGGCTGATTGACTGACATACCCACAACTACAACTACAACAATCACAACAAAAACTACTACTACTACTACTACTATTACTATTCAGAAATACCCAGAGTTCGTCATCGACTAGATAGCTGTCCAGGTAGTTGACAACGTTTGCGTTCTGATTATCTCGCATGACAATGATCTCATTTATGATAAGTTCTTTTTTGGGTTGTTGAGCCAAGTTCATCTGCTTGATGGCCACTTCACGTCCGGTCGCCACTTCAATTGCAATGTAAACCGTACCACTAGCACTGCACATGCATCCACAACAACAACGACGATGACCACGACTAGCTAGTTTTTGCCCCCTAAGGCATTATAAAATGTTATACCTCAGCTCAAAATACCTGCACACGATTAATCCAAATTGTGTCACATGACGCTGACAAATACATACTGTTAAACAGTCAACAGCTTACCAGTCAACATTGAAGTGAAATATTGATGACCGGTAACAGTGAAGTTGTCAAAGAATTTGTGTTTAAATGATTTTTGTTGAAATGTTCTGTTTTCGCTTTGAGGTATAATAGTGACTGGCGTCATCGATCATTATTGAAAATTTTTGCCCTTTGTTCGTAAAATGTTTCCCTCGGCTTTGGCCTCGAGGCAACATTTTACGAACCTCTGGCAAAAAATTTTCGATGATAACCTCGACACCATTCACTCTTTGTATACTGTGGTCTAAACTGTTGTAGCATAAGCAGGTCGAAGTGACACCTTTCGAATTTGTGGAAAAGCTTTACGGTTCCTGAAACTAGAGTCTTTCAGGCAGCCAATGGTGAAGATTTGGTGATCCTAGCTTGCACCGTTTCTGACTGATCCATCCATGTGAAAGACAGACAGACAGACAGAATTGTGATGGCTAAGATGCACTACAGCAGTAGCTGCTGTTGCACGTAAACATTGAAACAACAATTCTAGCGGCAGATCGGCGATCTTGCTGTAAGCACTGGAAAATTGCTAGCGATAGATCGAGCAGATACGTTATTGAGAAGATGGTAGAACATATATGCCTGGTAGACACAGAAATTCTATAAACCATGCCACGACACTGTCACATATTTAAATCAGGCTTATTCAGTATATGTCAGAGTCCATCTCAAGCCAAAGCTGTTTTTTTTTGTAACACGAACTTAGAACTATAGCGTTTTTGAATAAATTTTATTTCATGCTTGGTAACTAATAACATTTCAGTTTCAACCACAGTGTTAGCAATGCAGTGAATGTAATTAAATAAAGTGGTGATATACCGCTAGTAATTTTCTGCTCTCTAATGCGAGATCGCTGATCTACCGCTAGCACTGACCATATTGAAATCGATACCCCATCAGCTTAAATTAGCAAGCTGTTGTTAAAAGTTGAACTGAACAGTCAACAAGAAGCCCAGCTGTCGCTAGGGTGGGCCAACCATACTGGTTGTCACTAACCTTGAAGGTAATCCAAGGTCGATGATTTTCATTTCATCTGAAAGGGCATATGCCACTTCCTATTAGTGATTAACAGTAACCTAGTTCCTCTCTATCACCGTTTCCGAGATATGGCCAGTTTTCCATTGAAAAATGCGCATAACGGCCTTCAAGATCAATGTCATTTGAAAGCCAGTACATGACTTCCGATTAGTGATCAATAGCAAGATGGCCCTATCTCGCAACGTTAAGCCACAGTACATCCATGACAGACAGACGAAGGAATGACAACCGTAAAAAGGGCCAGACATTTAATCTTACAGCTTAACAGTCGGCCAAAAAACCATTACAACGAATGAAAACATATCCATTCCACTGTTCCACACTTACCCTTGTCCTATCTTTTCCAGTTTTGTATATTTGCGATTCGGATCGCCGACAGAAACAATTGTCCGTAGCTTCTCCAATATCTCGGCATCTGTCATTTTCTTCTTCTTTGGCAGAAGCTGATTACTATTCTTTGCGACGTCTTCTGCTGACGTTTCTATCGGCTTCGTGTACTGCAAACAGCACAGGCACGGAACCAAGTTGAAGAGCCATTTCTACGCTATTTTCGTGGCTTTTGTTGCAACGCTTGTTGAGTTTTATCCACCGGACAACTAACAGTGGCATTTCAATAAATATCTTATCTTATAGCTCGTCTTAAAAAAGTAACCGAGTAAAGCATCAGAGCACACATATTACATTAAATTACGGATGCACAGCTAGAGCAACTCTCAGACAGGATAGATGCCTTCAAAATGTGGCGCCAGAGGAGAATATTTCGCATACACTCGCCATGTCATAAATGCTAAAGTGAGAAGTACCACGAGGTGCTCCGCTGCGTCCAAGTTGGTGCGCATGAGAAGGCTTCAACTTTTTGGCCACCTGGCTAGAAGATCATATGAGGAAGACCACCATAGGGTCATGGCAGCTGCAATGAGCAACCCGTCTGCAAGATGGAGAAGACCGAGAAGACGTCCTCTTGCTACATGGTTGAGGACCATGTTCCTGGATATCCAGCCCTTCAGCACCGGCATTCACTCGGCCTAGTGTCTCGCTGCAGATCGCTGGCAGTAGCACTAAGCAGTCGACAATGCCATGCTCCAACAAGAGTCTGCCAACAAGGAGAAAAAGGAGCATCTAGAGCTGACAACAAAAGACTCACTTAGAGGCATGCGTGAGAAAAATACCACAAACATACAGACATAGAAATGAGAAAGAAAAAGCCGCAACAAAATCCAGCACTCACAATAGACATGGTCTTCTCAGGTCGAGCGGCTACAGGAGGCGGGGCTACATCCCGATCAGAGTCATCGGCTGCAGCTCCAGTCATTGGCGACTTACAGGCATTCTACAACCACACAGCCATCATTCACCCTCTTGGTGATTCACACACTATCTGGTGACTTCACAAGCACACGGTATTCACAATCTTTTCGACAAGCACAACCAGCATTCAAACTTCCATCCCCTTTGGAGGAACTTTAAGGTAATGAGAGTTCATTCAAACAGAACTAGTTAGCACACATCCAAATCAGCCAGAAAATTGGCTCTGTTCACAAACAACAGTGATTCTGACACATAACCAGGCCCAATGAGAGCAACAGCAAGGCCCGGGAAAGATTCCCGCATCGAAGGGCCCTACACAGAGCGGTGTCTGGGGAACAGGCTAGAATACTGAACACATTCAGTCATCCGAGAAAGACCGTAGTTAGATATGTTAAAAATCATCACAAAATAACTGACGTCTGACGTAAACTCAATTCTGATGATCAGTTCTGCTATCAAATATATTTTTTGAGCAATGGTGGGGCCCCCAAACATCACAGGGCCAAAAAAACTCTCTCCCCTTTTCCCTCCCTCTCAACGAGCTTGCATGTAACAGATAACAGGTAAAAGCTCAAAAATATATGAAACAGAATGCCAAACAGCAGTATGCACTGCCATAGATCAGCTCTACAGAAAAATAAAATATTATGACCTGGTTAAAGTTAAGACCAGCAGCGAACCTATCCGTCAGCTGCACACCAGGCTTTGGCAAACCTACACGCCATACAGCATACAGACAGATCCATGTTACTATCTAATACACACTATTAGCACAAAACACAATGCAATCTATACTTTATTACCACCATTACATTGGTCTGTGTTTGCAATTTTGATTTCGAACAAAAGTCTATCAGTCTGTCACTGATCATGGTGCGATACCCGTACGTGTCGACACGTGACATAAACTTGAAGCCTGACACTAAACTGCAAAATGATTCTGTTTCTGCATGTCCATTTAACAAGCATCTGCAGTCATTGGTAGGGCCCACAGTTTTCCGGGGGCCATGGAATTTCGAGCCGAGCCACAGAATTTACCCTTTTCCGCAGAATTATGATACATCCGCGGAATTTTGCAGAAGTTGCGAAATGACTGGCGAATAGTACTATCGTTGGCTTGATGACGTAATTTTATCTCAAGAAAAAATCAAACTGAACTGCCTGAAACTGTGGACCCTACTAATAGCTGTCGCATTACAGCAGTGGCACAATTGTAAAAACCCAATGCGACTTGACTGATTGCACTTATGAAAAAAAAACATCGAGAATTTTCTTTACACATTGCTAGCATAACTCACCACAATGGCAGCCTTCAATAACCAAAGTTTTTTTCAACAGGACAGACCTCAGCTTATTCACACACGGACGACCACGGAATTTGGACAATTTCGCCATGATAAGCCATGGAATTTTGCAAACTGGCCTGCGGAATTTTGTAAAACTTTCCGCAGCAAACTGTGGGCCCTAGTCATTGGCCTTGGTCTTTATGTGGTCTTGAGTCTTAAGACTGGATCTTAGTTTTGGTCACAAAACCGATGTCTTGATGTCCACACTGTGGTTCTGTTTACATTGCAGCTTATCATCATCATTCATCATCATCATCATCAGCAACAGCAGCAGCAGCAAGTGGCAGTAACTAACTTCCAGTCTGGTAGACGACTGAGACTCGCATGAACTTCGACTCTTGATTCTGTTTTGAAGATGAGTCGTAGTAGTTAAGAACGTCAAGCACAGCTTGCGGGTTCTTCTTCTGTTCCGATTTTGAAATGTTGGAGTTCTGCAGCAGCCGCGCCCATGACTCCGGCATTCCCTGTCACACAATCACATGCTTTCGTAACAATGCTAATAATAGACAGATGGACAATATAGCGAGATAATTTCAATATCTGTTAACCTGGAAATTCAAACAAATAGGGGATTGCATTATCTTTACACACACAATCATCGCTACTTAATTTGATCACAGTCCTAAAAAACTGACAGTTAATCAAAGACAGATACTTTCAATATTTGTTAAGATCAAAAATCACAAACAGTTAATTGCTTATATTTGCTTGCACAGATATATCAAGTGCAAATACAAAACATATGTCGTACAGTAACAGAATGACAAACAGTCTAATAATTAGCTAAACTACAAGAATCAAAGCTGTCGTTAGGGTGGGGCCAACCATACTGGTTGTCACTGATCTTGAAGGTCATCCAAGGTTGATGATTTGCAGGTAATTTGAAAGCTAATATGTGACTTCCTATTAGTGATCAATAGCAATTTAGGCCTATGTCGCACCATTTAGCTGCAATAGCGTGAAATGGCCCTTAAGCTCATCCAAGTTCAATGGTTTTCATTTAGTCTGACAGGGCTTATGCTACTTCTTATTAGTGATTAATAGTAACCTTAGCAGTATCTATCACTGTTTCCGAGATATGGCCAGTTTTTTGTTACCATAGTGCATTATGACGCTGCAAGGTCATCAATTTATATGTCATTTGAAAGCCAGTATGTGACTTTCTATTAGTGATATATAGCAACCTAGGCCCTATCTCACACCGTTTAAGCACAACACATCCATTACAGACGAATGACAACCATGACAAAGGGCCAACCTTTAAACTTACAGCTTAGCGGTCAACCCAATAAATTAATCAGAAGTTGCATTACATCTTTTTCACGAAACCATCAAGTGAAGTACACACACATAAAAATAAACCATCCTCATCCTTACAGTGAAATAATAAATAAAAAATATTTTTTTTAAAAATCTACATTAAAAATAATTCAGCAGATTAAAGTGAAAGACAGCATGACTCACAGTGAATTCGCCAGTGTGTGCATCAAAGCCGACATGTACAGTGTGCTCAAAGTTCGACGGCGGGGAAATAACGAGCTTGTCACTCATTTTATAGACTTTTCCCACTACCAAAAACATACACAGTAACAAAACAGACTACAATCATGCACGTTAACATACTATAAGATAAATCATTAAGTAATTCCAATAAAAGCAAACCTACTTCAGAAACTAAAACTTCAGCTGTGTCTTACACACAATAAGCTGCTAAGCCATGTTTTGTCTACTACTCATACAACATGTATGTAAAAAATACATTTCACCAAAATGATAAAGCTTAATACTAGGCATGTTAATTTTCAAGAATTTTATTTCTCGATACGAGAATTTCTATTCCCGGGACTCGATGAGAACTGGTTGAATTGCGTGGAGTGAACACAGAAGAGACGACGTAGATGCACGCCACCACTGCTGCTATGAGCACCCAGGCACCAGGCACAAAATCACAGGTGTCTGCCTGCAGACATACACTCCACCGGGCAGCGAAGGAGAGTGGGGAGAAGTACAGTAGTACACACAACG
>Ga0056128_1003179_pt1 | contig 19986 bp, 9 predicted proteins | sample WorMetLIZISLAND2_FD_71113 | JGI IMG/M metagenome (GOLD analysis project Ga0056128, IMG submission 71113) | Marine gutless worms symbiont microbial communities from Max Planck institute for Marine Microbiology, Germany - Olavius geniculatus... ... | reverse complement strand
ATCCATGTTACATAGTCGCAATTTGTAATTATGATTTTTGTTAGCATATTTGCCAAAGATACTGTAAGACGTTTTATCAATACTCAAACTTAATTTATTAGCAGCAAACCAATTACTAAGTAATAATAAACTGTTATTTGCTTTAAAGTAATCCAGGATTTCTGCCGGATCACGCCCAAAATTGAATCACTGGTAGTTTATGCCATGCCCGACATACCCTCAAAATTTCAGAAAGATCCGTCCATAACTTTTCGAGTCATCTTGCTAACACACAAACAAACAGACAGAGAGACAAACAAAACCGGCAAAAACATTACCTCCTTGGCGGAGGTAATTAAGCCAGAACCACATATGGTGTCATAAGGCATTATGCAGCGACACAGATGAGCAAAACAGACCAAGAATTGCAGAATGCATTAGGTTACTGGTAGCCTATATAAAGTCGGTTCACTGTCATATATGCAGGGACTCGTGCAGGGACTCTGCATGAGCGATGGCCAGTTTTCAGCAATGGACATCTTTCGACACATTTCCCCACTTTTTAGTTTTTGGGTAGTAATATAATTTCAGTATCGTACGCAAGAATTAACTACGCTATTTCTGCAATGACTGTTTATAGTTCATACTTTGAGCTTATAGTTCAGTTCTTCTGTTTGCCTGTAGGCCTATAGTCCATTCTCTCCGGTAGCTATAACAATGGAGATAGCTGCATTTGCACTCTTCGTACATCAGACAAATACTGTCAACGGTTTAGCGATTATCTAATAGACATTCTTGGCGCCGGACAAAATGATATTAGCAGCTGTAGCCTGACAACACTTTGCAATAAGTGTTATTTCAGTTTTCGGCGAACATTTCACATTCCACATGTTACTGAATCAAGTTTGTAGCCTAAAAGTTTAATCGTCTTATTTTGTTCTAACAACGAAGCATTTTATTGCAAGTTTACATTGATCGAATACTTGTGAAAGCGGCTATACATTACTTTTCTTAATCATGCGTTAGCAAGAAATTGTCTATTTTAGATTGTAACCAATATTAGCGCACATTTTTTTCTGCCGACAGAAAACCCCAGCCAGTCGGAGCCATTTGATTTTCCGATCCAGAAACCCAATCGTCGAAACAGTGTATCTGCTGATGATCCGTTCGTTGTCTGATCACCCGTTGCTAAGGTGGCATTTAAAACACTTTCCACGAAGCGATCAGATCCTTCGCGTGCGGACAAAAAATGAAATGAACACATTCAGTAAAACAAAAAAAAACAGCAAAACTACCATATAAACTATAAAATTACATTTTTATACACTTTAACGCTCCGGAAATAGTTCATTATAGTTTTTCTTTAGACCTTGGTCTGAGATCGTAATATTTTTGTCTGCAAACATTTTTTCTCGTTTTGCTTTACAGGTTAAAGTCGAAAAATAACAATATTGTTAATCCAGTGCTGACATATTATGCAGCCGTCCATTTAAAGCTGCACAACCCTATAGCCCTAACCGTAACCGTTGACTTTTGAACTGAAAACTGGCGCACCGATTAAGTTTATACTCCTGATCTGGACAATGTTCGCCCAAATTTTGATTTTTCTACTTCTTTATAGTTTTCGAAATATAGGCCTAAGTTAGGAGCTCGTACGGAAGAGACAAATAAACGGGCGGACAAGGCCCGTGTTGCGGCCTATTAGGACAGCCGTATAAAAATAGGCTTGCACGTAAAACGCGTTAATGGTGTATAGCCTAATGTTGTTCCTGAAAAAAACGTGTCTGCAATATCCGCTTCAGTAGGCCTAATGGGCTGTTCACACGGGAGCATAATGCCTATACACAGCAGACTGCCGTTTCGCACGGTGACGGACGCGTAAAAAATGAAAATTCCGACGTATGACTGGTATTTTGCACCCTGCCTACTTGGCAGCGATGCAAGAGAATGTGCGGTTTTTTCCGTTTTGCACTTTTTTGCACAAATGGTTATTGTTACAAACCATTTGCTGAATGAACAGTACCCAGAGCGCACGTTATTATTTTTTGCTAGGCACGTAGAAAAAATGGAAAAAGTAGGAGAGGCAGAGGAAATAAAAAATGTGAGAAAACGATCAATAGGGAAAGTTTCTCCATGAGTTGTCAGGGTTGAAGGTGCATGGGCTGGGGAGAAATGCTCCGCCCTTCGTGCGTAAAATTTACGCAGAGTTCTTAATCGTTGACAACTATAGGCCTATACAAGAAAAGCCCAGCTAACGCAAAGGCGAACGCGCAACAGCGGTGAATGTTTGAAAGCCCAGTAAAACAAAATCTATGTTTCTATTACAGTCGCCAGAGGGCGCCAGACGACCGGCGGCTAATTATCTATAGTGTTTTACGTGTACTCGCCAGAGAGCGTGACCTGTCTCGCTCTGCAACGCCGTATCGGCTGGAAATCGCAAATTTTTCCTACCCCTCACAAATTTAGCGCTCTCGATCGAGGTGACCCCCTTCGAATTTATGGAAAAGCTTTACGGTTCCTAAAACTAGAGTCTTCCAGGCAGCCAACGGTGAAGATTTGGTGATCCTAGCTTGCACCGTTTTTGACTGATCCACCCGTGTGACGTCAAACGGACGGACGGACAGACGGAATTCGATGGCTAAGACGCGCTACAGCAGTAGCTGCTGTTGCGCGTAAAAAAACTACGATAACTGTGACGACACGTTTCTCAAAGCATCGTATTGACCAGTGATGAGGGTTGTAGGCCTAAGCTATGGTTCATTGTTTCTGCATCTGCTGCTATAAACTGCTATGAAGTATAGGACAGTGCAGCCTCGGGCGCCTATAAGTCATCGATGACGCTGTTAGAACGCTCATAGTCAATCTCAGTATACTCCTCCAGATATGGACTGTCTTTAAAGACCAAGCTCCACTTGCTGAAAGCTGTGGTGCATTAGTTGAAGAACAAATAAGCTTGGGCAACAATTAAGTTCATCACAACAAATCGAATTAAGTCTACCTAGCAAATCGTTTATTCAAACGTTGAAAAACGTAACATTATAAACGATCAAATGTAAAATAAAAAAATGTAGGAAAAACAGATAAAAAAGAAATCTAAGCTGTCGCTCGGGAAGATGCGCTACAGCCTGTATAGTTCCTGTTGCAGTACTGGCCTTCAAGGTCATCCAAGTCTATGATTTTCATGTTATTCGAAAGCCAATATGCGACTTCCTGTTAGTGATCAATAGCAACCTAGGCCCTATCTTCCACCGTTTAGCTACAATACATCCGTGACACACAAACGCCAGACAGACGACAACGACGTCAAGGACGCCATGCAGCATAGCTGTAGCGCGTCAAAAAAATTACCACGCTGATAGAAAACGTTATACACTATAAGCTTACACTATACAATAAGTCCACAAAAAATCGGAATACTTGCGTCAAATCCAGAACCTCTGTGTAAGCTTACAACTTATTGCTTGACCTGCTATTCAATACGTTGACGACAAATCGACAGTAACGAAGTTTGGGCTTAGCTGGCTGGCTTTTCGTTTGACCCAATAGATGCACCGGTCAAATCTACGTTAAGCGCGTCTTTATCCGTCGCCGGTTTGTCTGATACTGTGATTCAGGGGCCAGCGCTAAACTGTTGTTTAATAAACAGTCTTCGTATAACGCCCTAACGACCAAACCGTCCGTGATTGTCATCAAAAGACAGGCTGCTGTGAACATGGGATCATCGCGAATGACTTCTGACTATGGCCACCGCTCTAACTGCCTGGAGAAATCTCAAATTCCATTTTTCGTTAACTTAGTGCTTTGAAGTTCTATTTCACATCCGATGGCAGATTCTGATTTACCCGACGGTAGCAAAGTTGCTAGTTATGATTTATAAATTATTGTGCTTGCACTGTTTCTACTTTCTACAGTTCCGTCATTTTACCTCTGCGATTTCAGCCGTCATTTTAAAGTCGTAGGCCTACATTTTCTAGCACATTGTTATGGTCACCAATCACTGGCATGCAGCCACATCGTCACTTACAATCGCGTATGGTACGATAGACTACTATCACCTTCGCCAGTAAATAGTCCTAACGAAATCACGGAACTGTTAACCTAGGCTATATAATCTTGTAGCAAATTCTTATTATTACTAATACTAAAGTTTAGAAAATTAAGTTCAAGTTATGTACTGTCACGCCACCACTGTTAAAACTTTTGCTAGTGCTACACAGTAGACGTATAAACCTACATGCGATCGAACAGCCAATGAATTAAATGATTCTACAATCATGTAGTTCGTTCGTTCGCAGGTTCCATGCAGTGCCTACACATAATTTCACGGTTATTTAATGCCGCTGGCTTCCGTCCGTCGCTATAACGATATATAGGCCTGATGATAATGAGGACCTACGTAGGCCTACGCCATGAGCCGAATAGACGGACAGACGGACGGACGAACGACAATCAACCAGCAACTGCAACATAGTGTCACGTATGACAGTACCGAATATGAACCAGCATAAATCTGGAACAGAATCTGGGGCAAAACTTAAAACTATACCTAGAAAAAAAGAAGGATGCCGATAGGCCCACATTTCCATCTATCAGAAGTTTGGATTGTCATAATAACAGGCAGCTCTCTAGCTTGGCTGTCTTTGCAATTCCAGCACTGCGGATCGTGGTGCGGAATTCAGCATCGAGTCGATTATGAAATGTACTCCAATTCATCCGAGTGCGAAATAAACCAGAAGCGTTAGCCTACCGTACATTCCATAGCTTAAGCCAATATACGATGCTTCAGATGACACGTGCCAAAAATATCACACAAAAATAAAAACAACATTACGTTTTTTTCTGAGACATGGTGTATAGCCAACATGAGACATGCGCTATTGCGAAACGTCGTGAATTTGCTAAAATTTACTCACTTTGCTGAAAATCAAGATCGACAGCTGAAGCATCGTTACGTCACCAAATTATCGACATGCGAAAGAAGAAAAAAAAACATATTTGAATAAAAAAGATTTAATAGATTAAGCCAACATTGAGAACAGTTTGCAGCGGCGAATCCTCTGTATCTTCGGTCATGTTAAAAAGTCTATAACTTAGCCGTTTTTCAACAGAATCACATTTTACGCGGCAGTTAGATGTAAAACGTTTGAATTAATAAAGCTGTACAATTTCAAATTATAATTCCAAGCGGTTGCTGACAAAACAGCGAAAAACTTTAAGGGTCCACTTTTTTGGCTGCACCCTGTAAGTTCTACCATCTTCCCAATAATGTGTCTACCGATCTACCTCTAGCAATTTTCCAGTGCCAACAGCAAGATCGCCGATCTAACGCTAGAATTATCGTATTATTATTATCCATATCTTTAAAATAGGAATGTATCTGTTTGGACTGCGATTGGCTGTGACGTCATATAGACGTCGTCACCATGGCGACGTATCATCAGCATCTTTACAGCTAGCGCATCCAGCGCTGTGTATCAAGGCCGCAGGCCAAAATGAGGCGCAAAGGGCCGAAAATGGAGGCCGCAGGCCAATACTACGGCAAAGATCAAGCGGACATGGGGCGTAGCGGACAGCCCTCTTTGTCCGCTTGTTATTATTTGACTGTCGCGCGCTGGCGCTATAGCCATTCTCTTTTCTGCACATGTACATTTTCTGTCTGTCTGTCCGTAATCGGATCCTCTGCGGTGTGCTAGTATTTTCATTCTCATGCACGCGCAACAGGCCTATAAGCCTAGCCTACGTGTGCGTAAAAATAGAAGTGCATTACAAAGCTGCCATTTACAAAACCGCGACGTGCCTTCAAGTTTATTATGCAGTCCTCACACCGTCGCTCGTTTTTGACGTCAATTCAACATCGTTGTCATTCACCGCCGATAGTGGCAAAGAACCAACAAGACTCGACGATTATACGGCAAGCCGCCGTGGAAAGAGAAGGCACGACAGTATGACGCATTTTACCGCGGTATTCCACATAGCAATTACGTAAAACTTCAACGTGATTCAACAGATATAGCTCAGCGTGCAGGGTAAGCCTACAGGCCTACTATCCGGGATGGGGTCCGCCTGTCCCCCTCCCGGAAAAAAAATCCGTTAGGTGTGCCATAGTGTATTAAATTTTAAACCTCGCAGTCAGTCACTGACTCTAATTACAACTGCACTGGCACATCCACAACTAGAAGCGCTAGGACAGCGCAAACCTCCATTGCGACCAGTGCCGCCACCTGCAGGGCGAATAACACTGACAATACAATCTGCTGTGATCAGGATCGCGAGTGATTCAGATTGCCGACGGCGACAGAACGATGAATTAATCACTTAGTCCTATAAAACACGCCTTAGCCTTAACAGAATTTAATCTAAATCCTTCCACAACTTTTGAATAATCTTATAGCGGACAAACAGAGATTAATAGCCTCCTACTTCGGCGGAACAATAATTAAGGCTTCGACAAAGTTGAAATTTACAGTGCTGTGGTGTTGCGGACGAAAATGCCAGCTACAAACTATAGGCTATACGTGTTCCGTATAGCAGTCGGTATTCGAATAAATCAGTCCCTCGCCAAGTCTACCAAACGAGTTCGACGAATTGCCGGCTAATGTAAACAGGCCGAGCCTATAGGCCTAAATAACCGTCAATGAGCTGAACGGGTCGGTGCGGCGGCGGATATATTTATCATAGACCGTGCATCACTCGTCGCCAGCAATCAACGGAAGGGTGACGATAGAGGCGGTCTGAACTTCTAAATAAACTACAGTAGCTCGTAGAATAAACTAGCTCGGACTGCCTTTGCATTGTCGTCGTCGAAGCGAGGGCGTAGTGCCTGTCGTAATCGCCAGACGGCGTGGGAGTCACAGGTGCGCCGGCGACGATAGCCTATACACGTTGCTTTACGACAAAACGCCACTTTCTTACGTCACTCAGAGCACGCCGTTGGCGTAGCCAGAACAAAAACATATACATCATTGGCCTAAATTCATCAAATTAAAACCTGCTGCTGTTTTTATCGTGACGATTTCTGTTGGTCCTGTACCGACTTCCTCAGACTAAACTAGCTACATCGTTAGCGACATCTAGCGGCAAACAGAAATCGTTCCGAGGAAGGCAACAGGGGTTGCCGAAATAAAATGTCAACAAATCAGTAAGTACATGTTATAAATTTCTATAAATTATAACAGCTTTGGTTAGGCCTACTGTTTTACCTTACCGGTTACCGCATATGTTTATTCGAAGGTAACCCTGCAGAACAAGTTTCTGGAAGAAGGCGTAAAGCGTCGAAGATTGCAAGAAACGGGATACCCAACTTTTCAGTTGATTAGGGTGTCAGAAGAGTCCCCGCTCCCCAGACGTAAAAACCGTTATCGGGTCAACATGAAAATCCAGCTAATCCCAAGCCAAAATCGTTTTGATGCCTATAGTCTGTAAAATACGCTACTGAGAGGAGTGTAGCTGGTAAATCACATCTCTTGATTACCAAAGAGACTACTCGAACGTAAAGCCTGTGTCGGTCTGCGGCTGTTACTGGTAGGCTCCACTCTATCGCTTGATGTAAAAAAAATCTGTGAAGGTCTCACCGCAAGATTTCTTATCATTTCTACCAAGCGTATGACCATAAGTTTGAAAAACTTGATACAAACTGCAAAACTTCAAATTCTGCAGCAAATAAATCAGTTAGTCTAAGTTCAATCCATTTTATAAAATACAATACAGTAGAGAATTTGCACTCAAAAACTGTCCAGCAAACTGCCAGTTTAATCTAGCACATAAACTAAAAAACTGAAATGTTTTAAAAGAAAAATGAAATGAGATATACTGAGAATAGAAATACTAAAACTTTAAAAAATCTGAAAAGTGACTGAATTAAAAACTAAAATAAGAAAGAAAAAACTGAAAAATTAAGAAATAAAAAATAATAATGAAAACTGAAATGTGAAAAAATAAAAACCTCGAGCAAATCCGAATAGCCGTGGAGTCAGTCCGAGGGAGTGCTTTATTTCAATGAGTATCGTTTACAGATTCTACTCCACGGGCTGCACGGTTGGTTACGCCACTGCAGGGAGCAGAGCCGATTAAAGTGCCGTGCTAGGTCAGGTCATTGCATCGGCTCCAACATCACAAGGGCTGTGTCTCCATTTAGCCGACGGCTTTCACACCCGACACATTCGCTGGACATATTACTGCTGGCTGTCTGGTAGACCTGCGGACGTGTTGTTGAACGATCAACTGTACAGTATTCTTGGTCGAATTATTCCGACTTCAAGACGATGCCGACTGATATCCATACACCACGCGACGACCAGGCAAGAACCGTATTATGCTGTAGTTTCTTTTAATTTTCATTCTTCCAGATTTTTTTGGAAACAGAAAAAAGCAGCATGAGCAAGTTGACTTAAGCCTTATTTGATGGTTTCTTGAAATCGAAACTCATTAATGTCTTTCGATGACGCTAATGTTTTACGGGACGAGAGGCATGGAAGTAGGCTACTAATAGTGTCTTGGGACTCTCTCTATAAGATCTTTGTCCAATAATTGCTTCTGGGCTTAGTTATCAGGCATTATTTGGGATTTTGTTTAGCCCATGTAGGCCTATACGCAATTACGAACGAATCTTGTTGTTAAGTATTGACTTTGTTGTTCTTTCTCTAACTGTTTGACATAGTATACCTATTATTAGACTTAACACTTTTAGTTCATAATGTGTAATTTCGTCGCTGATGAAAATATAGCCTATTAAGGTGTGTTCAAAGAGACAGAAATGAGTGAACTAAAATGCAATGAGTTAGTTCTGTTGTTCATTTCAGTTATATGGTGTTTACACGATCCAGCAAACGTCCACCATTAGCACGTGTATTTTGAATACATTTGCTGGGAGTTAGCTGGACGTTTGCTGGATCGTGTAAACACCCCATTAAGTTTATTTCGTTCACTCTGTGCGCGCCTTTAAAGGACGCGGTGTGAATGATCGCGTATTCGTACGTGTGTGTAGGGGGCGAATACGCGATGTATGGAGGCGCTGCTAGCCGCCGGAGTATCGCCAAAGGTCTGCCAGGTAAGTGTGCACTAAGAGCACGTTGTGGCCTCATGCAGCCAGTCTTCGCACATAGCTTACTTCGTTTAATTGTTGCTTCTGACTTTTTCGAGGCTGAATAATTTTTCCATAGGCCTTCGAGGCGGAGTATTTTCCGAGTTAACGTTGTGACGTTGCGTTGTGACGTTGTCAATTAACGTCTGTGCACACATCAGCTATATGCTACTGTCGGCCTCCTACTTTCCAATGTCGACTTTTGTCAACATCAGACTCAAGAGAGTTAAGATCTATTTATCAATTTTTCAATTTCTCTCAATTTTTTGTCAGCTCATTTTGATCACTCTCCGTCACTTACACTTTATGTTTTTCACATGCCATTTTAACCTATCGTTTTCCTGTTTTCAGCGTTCTTATTTCTTACCATCCGTTACGCTTTCAATTATTATTGCAGTTCTACGCGGAAACTCAGCAGTGTGAGCGTTCGATGTTTCACGACGTCTACCGAATGCACAAAGAACTACGCGACGCCTCCCTCAAGCCAACTGCTGACGTGTCTTGCTTGCGTGCTACTGTCGAGGTCTGTAGGCTATCGAAGCAGACGATTCCGTCTAGAGATTGATTGCAAGATCGTTTGTATGAGAGTTCATCACATTTTGTTTCACATTGAGTTTGTAAGTTGGTAACAGTCACAAACTGCCAAAGTAGACAAGAGTCACAGGGGAAGAGCGATGCATGAATTATGCTAGTTCCCAGCTCTCAAATTCTGACAGAATTATGGGCATGTGGATCACGCATACCAAACCTTCCTCACTTGCCTTCATTTCTGTAATTGCAGTTAGCCTATCGGCTATCTGCATCATCATATGAATTCAGTCAATGACAAGCGATCGCTACATAAAGGCCAAGATAAAATTTTGTCCAAAACAACTATATCAAACTAAACTGCTGGTGACACGTCACCCCTGATTTTCCGATGTAAATTTTTACCAAAATTTCGGCTCTGTCAGTTCAGCAACAGTATTTTATACACATAAGTCTTATAACAGAAAGTTATGACGGCTGCGCTGATGCGTAGTAGCTCCGAGCTCCTGTATCTCTCTGTCATTGCATCCGAGTCAAAGGTATTAGTCGGATGTAGTTGGTACTGTCGCTTGGTGTATAGGCTTAACCGCCTATCTGACATTTTAGGCAGCGGCGTTGTTGGTTAAAAATTAAAGGTTAAAGGTCCGAATATAGCTCTTAATGAGCGAACCCATCTCAGAGCTACGGAGCATAAGCGTAAAGAGCAGCAAGTTTCTTTTTCCGATTGACAACTGCAATTTTTTGGCAGCAGAGATTACGGGAGCTTAAAATTTTATAATTTATCCACGAATTTTCCGTAATGTGGGATTTTTAACCGCAAATGTTGTATTTTTGAAATAGTTTTCTGACAGGCTAAGATTTAGGGGTGGGGTAAATATTCTGTGGTGATACCACTTTTGCTGCAACGTCACTGATGCTGTGAATGTTGTTTTAACAGAAAATAGTAAAGACGTTCGACAGCTGGCAGCAGACAATTGAGCAGTTGGCTGCAGAAAGTCGTTCTCTGCCGGCGATCACAATCGATACGAGCAAGTTCGACGAGAAGACAATTGCAACTCAAGCGAAGTGCTGGCTGCAGACCAAAACCGTAAGCGAATAGGCCTATTATAATACTATCTACTGCGTCTACGCTCATATATTCGTCCCCTGTATTCGTCTGACTCTAAGAATCAGTTTATTCGCAACTGTTGCATGCACGTGACACTGACGGCGCCAGATTTTTTTTCTGAGTGGGGAGGCCAAAGGGGTGGCTTTACCAACGTCATTTGTCGTGGGTGAACAATTCTTCGTGCGTTCAGGTTGCGAAGTGAAGTAAGTACCGGCAAATGCAAACATTATAGTCGTACAGCAGATTTATATTATATTTCATAATAATGTGGGACTCGAATACGAGTAGCAGTGTCGTGTTATGGCCCCCCGCAGCGCATGGGTGCATAGCTTGCCTAGGGGTCGTGAATGCTTGTGAGTAAAAAAGGAACCTGACAAACAGTAAGGCAAAGCAAGGCCGAATTACTACTACGCGTCACGAACTATGAATATGAAAAAATACCAAGGTATTAAGTTACAAAAGTTTAATGACTCCAACGAACATGGCAGCCTGGCTATCCATTTTGGGGTAAGCGCGGTGAGTATCAGCGATACTGGGACGTTAGCAGGCACACTGCGCGATGCAATATCCCCATATTCGTGGCCTCGGAGTGTAAACTGGTGTCTGACTGAAGGCTCGGAAATCAGCGCCGCTCTATAAACCTTAATAAAACTTGGGAAGGAGTTGTACAGGGTGCACCAAACAGTCCCCAAGAAAAAAATTGTTATACCTCCGGAAGTGCTTGAATATTAAACTGCATTTTAATTAAACGGGTAAATAAAGTACAATTTTGACATAAAAATAACAGAATATTTAACAAAATGTGTTAGTTGTGTGGGCCAGCCCGAGTTCTTCTTTACATACACCCTAAATTTGGTGTTAAAAGTTTTCCATAATTCCAACGATATAGTATTTTGCTACGGAAGTGTTTTCTTGGTTTACCCTGTAGGCCTGCATCATCATCACGGCTGTTGATGCTGCTGCTGTTGTAGATAAAGATGTCGGCGGGCGACGAAATCACAGTCACAGACATAACGCGTCCCAACACGTTGCAAGTACGTCCACTTACAACCGTTTCTCAGAACTGTTTCTGCAACCCGTCAAAATAGCGCTTAGATCATATTAAAGACCAAAACGTTTATTGCTCATGTTCCATTTCTTCTCGCGGGTAGGTCTATAATCAGTTGTTTCAATTTGTTGTCAATCCTCCAAAGCGTCACGGAATTTGCGAAAGGGCGAATCTCTTCTTCGTTGTTGAATTAGGCTGCCGATTTAATGAGTTAAATCTAGTACTGCGCAAATTCAGTAGCAATGGGAAAATATGTCTTCGACGACAGGCGAGAAGCATTGACAAGATGCCGTTGTACTGTCAGCCAGTGACCGGCTGCTAGTGACAAGAGCTCTGTTGTTCGTGATGGACTTATTATAGGCCCTAATGTTAAAGCGGCCAAGTTAGCCTACACAAGGCACATCAATATTGGTTTACGACAGGAAGGAGCGTTCAGATTAAAGTCGCGGCCGGTCTAATTTGGCCAGCAGTGAATCAGCATGGGCGGAAGCTCCAACAATACGCGAGTTCATGTTTCGTCAAGAAGTAGGATTATCTTTTTTTCTAATCGACGTCCGCTTAATCTGACATCCGCTAAGAACCGAATCCGATTAACTTACTTCTTATCCATAGATGAACTGAAAACCGATTAGAAAGTTCTAATCGCTAGGGATTAAGAAATTACGCCTATTCTTTTGCATTGGCCCCACCCCGCACCTCGGTGGAAGAGCAGGGAGCTAACAATTATCCCACACTGCAGTCGGCTGGGAGGAAAATATTCTCGTCCACATTTCCCATCGCACTCAACGCCTGCGGCGTCTCGTTATTGGCGACTATACTGGTTGAAAAAGTGGGCGGGGCACATTTTCTGACAAACGGTGCAAATTTTCGACAGCGTGCTCAACATTTCTATTTTGCTTTTAAATTTTTCCAACATGCGGATTTCTAGCCCAAATTTCGCATTTTTGGACGAAAATTTATCGACGAAAAGATCGTCCGACAATTTTCCGACATTGCATTGGGGGCTAATTGCCCCGTCCCCTTTCTTGCTTCTCCCTCTTGACACCAATCCACTGCCCGTCGATCTTCAACCCCCAATATTGAGGACGGATCGACGCGGCCCCTTGATGCAAAACGTTAGGTTGAACCTGTTGATTTGCGACGAAGCGCATTTTGACCTATTAACATTTAACAGCTCTGTTCCAGTCCGCCAACTTCCAAGAGTTCGCTTAGCACTGGCTGGGAAGTTTTAATGCTGATATTCATAATACTGCGCTGCAGATTCGTACGGACGAAGGCATGGAAGGCTACGTCCCGGCGCTTAGTTGTCTCCTACCGTCTCCCGACTGCGACGCCGTCAGTACTGTCAAACGGTTCGTATACACTCCATACAGTAAACACGGGATTTAGCCGCTTTACGATTTATCATCTTCTCTTTGAGAAAATTATTCTTAGTTTAATCAGACACATTTTACTCATCAACTAAGACTGCATATGTAAGGCAGTAATTTTTGTTTGAAGCTACAGTACTTCGTACTTTTTTTACTTAAAAGTAACTTTTTGGTCTAGTACTTTTTGGCAATACATTTTTTATCTAGTAATTTTACTTTTTACTGAAGTAATATTTTCATGATTTACTTGTACCTTTACTTTAGTACATTTTTGAAGTACTTTTTACATTATTCGATTTTGGAGGGTTGAACCCTCAGCTGAAACATGCAATTGTTTTTTACTTAACGAAAAAAGATGATTTATGATTTTTGTTTGCGATCGGCGATTCCGCTTTTTATCAAATTGCTTGTTATGATTGGGTATGTACAGGCTGCAGGTGCACCTGCTGATGTGTTGGGCGTACTGCGCGGACCATGTGAAGACAGCCGCCCAACACGCCGTCATCTTGCTCACAGCTCTGCTGCGAGACGAATCGGTCAGTAGTCTAGTAAAATATTAATGTTCTGCTGTGCAACTTTTCAGAATAGTCACTCAGACACTTAGTTAGCAAGAAAAAACAAGAAAGCCCAGCTGTCGTTAGGGAAGACGCACTACAGCCTATACAGTTTCTGTTGCAGTACTGATCTTCAAGGTAATCCAAGGTCGAGGATTTTCATCTCATTTAAAAGGGCATATGCGATTTCCTATTAGTGATCAATATCAACTTTGGCACCTTTTAGCCACAATACGTCCGTGACATACGGACGGACGAACAGACAGACGGACAGACGACCACCGTATCATAGACGCCTACAGCAAACTGTACTCTGTATTATTTACAGTAAACGCTTTCGGAGTTCATCGTGCTCATGCACATTAAATTACAACATGTACTTCAGCTTCTCTAGATTAGAAATAGATATGTTAAAAACGGCGAACAAAAACGTTGATATTATTATATTTACAGCACGGTTTCGCATATACGGTAATTTGCGTATAGTACGGGCCTGAGTACAGAAAAAACATGTCCTGGGTTGCGTTATGGACATTCTTAAACGTTGTAGTGGACCGACTTTACACAAGCAAACTGAAACACTAATTCGTTGCAAAAACATTAAATTGCTTTCGGTTGGAATCGATTAGACTTCCATACTTGTACACGCAACGTTTTTTATGAATAAAACACACTGGCGAAGTAAAAAAACAAGAATTCCAGCTGTCGCTAGGATAGCCAACCGTACTGGTTGTTAGTGACCTTCAAGGACATCCAAGGTCAATGATTTTCACGTCATTTAAAAGCCTATGTGTCTTTTTCTATTAGCGATCAAGTATATTAAAATACGTAAATGTTTTATATTGATGACGAAGTTGTTAAAACGCGTCATATCTAGTGCAAGCTCGTTATGGCTGTTTTTTTATTGTATCATATTGTATTACATGACCGGAACATGTACTCGTAGGTCACGTAAAACAGGCAAAATGAACTTGCGCTTTAATAAACGGTCAACACACAGCGGACGTGATGTAGGTTTCCTTCACTGTTTTATTCTGAATTAACGTTCTATTTGCTCCAGGGTTGAGGGCGTTGACGTTGTTGGTCGATCTGGCGACACGTTTTCAAAAAGAGGGGAAAAAACTTGTCGCAGCAATGCTTAAAGTTTATCTTTTATCGCACCTGACAATAACTCCGGAAAAAATGCCGCCTGAACCAAAAAAACACGTTATGGTTTATTTCGACGAGTCTGATACTCTGACTGTGTACTTACCATGCAGTTGCCTTAATCACTATTTTATAGTCACGTCTGCATCTGCCTCTTCCTGATTCATCATTTTTCTACGATCATCTCATTCTTACTGCATCAGTGTCATTGTCACTACTCTTACTACCCATCACTCTTTTATTCTTTTTTTTAACCTCAAAACTTTTCTTTTTCTCAAATTGTTTCATTCTTCCACAGACACTTTACTACAGGACTAACTTTACTGTTAAGTTTTTTTGTACGTAGATTAATTTTATTTTTTTAGTCACGTTTTTTTTTTTTGTTGCAGCTTTTTAGATTTTTATTGTAATTATTTTATTTAACGCTTTAGATCTGTTACTACTTTTTTGATTCTCTAAATCTTAGTACTTTTTCTGACTCTCTTATGTCAGTTCCAATAAAACCGTTTTAGTTTTAGCTAAACTTAACGTTCTGTACGTCTGTCTGTCTGTTTGTCCGTTCGTCTGTTCGTCTGTCTGTAGCGGATGTATTGTGGCTAAACGGTGAGAGATAAGGTTTAGGTTACTATTGATCACTAATAGGAAGTCGCGCAAACCCTTTTACATGCCACGAAAATCATTTGCTGGTTTCCGACAAGACCGACACCCGCGTACGGTTGACCCTTTCTAGCGACAATTCGGCTTCTTGTTTTATTTTTTTGTGTTAGATAAAACTGGCAGCTTGTAAGTTAGTTTTCCGGTGAAAACTATTCGTATGTATATTTGTGCTGTAGGAGGTGTACTTTAAGAGTCACGGCAGTCAAAACGGACACGTCGCTGCTATTAACGCGGTCGCTGATAACGTCGCGAAAAAGTTGACAAACGCAGAACAATGGAGCGCATTCCGCCTCAGTGTCAGCAGCTTATTGCAGGAACTTCGCTCTCTGAAAACGATCGGTAATTTTCAATAGTTGCGACGCGGGTTAGAAAAGTAGAGAAATGGAGAGCAGAAAATCCCACATACAGGAGATTGTCGGTGTTCAAAATTTTAATTTTATACCAAATTTACAAAAACTAGGGATTTAGCTACATGTTTGTATTTTTGGAAAAAAATTGTTTCACACGAAAACAGTTTTCCGGCAGATTTAAATTTAGGGAGAGGCCCCCTGCCTTTCTGCCACTTCACCACTGATCGTTTCACTGATTTTTTGGAAAATACACTAAACAACTTAATTTACCACATTAAACGGCAGCAATGGAAAAAAGATTATGTACGTTCATAATGATCACGAAGCAACATGACGAAAATCTACAAAAGACGCTTTCTTATTGGCTGTTGTACACAAGTTGCTAGTAAGTTATAAATGTTTTTTACTAAATATAAATACCCAATAATAAATAAATATATTCATTCACTGACATGATGTGATACAGTTGGAGCATTTTTAACGCCATGAGCGTTCATTTATAATCATTAGAAGAACTAACCGTTGAATGGTTTTAACTGTCCGATTTATTCGGCTTCGGCGTTTGCGAGAATGAAAATATTTTTTTCGTTTAAATGTACCAGTATACTGCGACAGTTATGTTTCAAAGTCAACAGATTTTTTTATAATTTTAATAGTCACTGTGTCGTTTTTTGGCTGTTTGAGTGTGAAAGAGTAGCATTTGAATCGATCGTCTAATATTACAGTATAATACTTGATTTATCAAGCAATGTTTTGATATGATATTTCAGATATTACACCAGTTGTTGAGAATCTGACTGACATCGAGAAAGTTGTTCTTTTACACGAGGTATTTTATTTTTAACTCTAAATTAAACAATCTAAACATAACGCACTTGACGAAATTTAGAGAGAGTTAACTAATTGCGAGTTTTTAGGTTTATGAAGTTACTAAGTCACTTTTACTAGTTTCATGTTTTGGGTTTATGATTGCATCATAGCTTGTCTTTATGATTATTGCAATGTTTTTATTGTTTGTTTTTTTAGCCGTCCGCACCTAAGTAACGATCGAGCTATTGGCATCGTTGTCGTTCGTCCGTCCGTCCGTCAGTACGTAACGGATGTATTGAGAATAAGTGCTAGATCGTAGGGGAATTTTTTTACACGAGTAATTAGCCGTGGGCCTTAAACTCGAACGCGCAAAATTTCAGCAATCTAGTGCAAGGGGAACATTTTCAAATTGGGGGTTGAATGGCCGGGGGTAGAAAATTCAACAGAAAACTGGCCATATCTCGGAAACGGTAAAGGATACGGCCGAGGTTACTATTAATCACTAATAGAAGTGGCATGCGCCCTGTCAGACGAGATGGAAATCATTTACCTTGGATGACCTTGAAGGTCATTGACAACCAGTACGGTCGGCTATCCTAGCGACAGCTGGGCTTTTGGTTTAAAATTTTATTTTTCTTGCATAAGTTCTGTTTGAAATATAGATACGTGTGACGTGTTTACTGTTCAGGACTTTCGTGAGCACGTCTGTCGATGTAAACAGTATTTGGAAGAAAACTCAGTTCAGCCAATCAGCATCGACATCTGCCACGACCTGCAACGTTTACGTTCTCGCGCCCGACGTCACAAGTATTAGCCACTATACTGCTTAAATTCAGTTTTTTTTAACGATTTTACTTAACAAAAAGGTTAAAAGGTTGATGGCGGTGTATAGCTCTTTATAGGAAATCCATCTCAGAGCTACGAAGCGTCACCTGCCGTATGGGATCACTGCCACTCGACACAGGTGAACGCGCCCCGCCTTAACTCCAGCCAGAGAGGCCGGTAATCGATTAACCTACTCCGCAGGGATGGAAGGCTGAGTTGACCTAAGCGGCTGGTTACATACCGAGATGGTTTACCTGCCTGCAGGCAGTCACCCGTCCAAATGATAACCCGGCCCGGCGTAGAGCAACTCCGTTAATCGGACACAGCGCGTTACCGCTACGCCACCGACGCAAACGCATCTCTGATCTACGCTTGCAGATACTACGAGGTGCGGATGACGACAGAGGAGACCACCGTGGAAGAGGAGACGACATACGTGAAGCTTGCGGCTGGTAACGGTGAAGACGCGGCGGCGGCGGAGAATGGCAGCGACGTGCGAGGCGGTCAGAGTAGACAGTCGGTGGACGCCGAACAACTGACGCACATGTCACACGAAGAGAGTTCACGATTCGTCATCAAGAGCGTCGTCGACCCACGCACCCAGCTAGAAATCTCCATGGACCAGGTCGTCACTGGTCACTACACACGTTGGCTTATAATTGGACTTTTTACTTTTTATCATCCAGCTTTTCTGAATAACTCATTAAGTGAGTAGGCCTAAAGTGTTAAGTTGTTAACTAATGTAGTGCTTACTCCAAAGAAATCTCTAATGCTTGAATATAATTATGAACGTGTGTTTTCGGCTGACGTTTAAGAGTGTTGCGACTTTCAATTCCGGGTCACAAAGACTGCCAAGCAGCGACAAGGTTACTTTCAGTTCTCTAAGCTAAATATTATGCACCATATGAAGTCACCGTAACAGCAAGCAGTTACTTATAGGTCTACTTGTACAAACATAGCATAATAAACAAATTAGTATATAAGTAAATTTAATCTATAAAGCGCACAATGTCAGCCAGAAACTCACTGAATCTGAGGCGATTCCCACTCCTCAATTACAAGAATTACAAGTTACTGAACTGCCTAGGGGGCAGGTAGCTCAAAATGGTGTTCCCAGTTTATTCTCTCAGTCCATGTATGGTGGTGCATATTACACGCAGGCGGTGCATGACGGGATAGTGGACCGAGAGCGTGGTCTGTACATTGACCTGGTCAGCGGACAGACGTCGCCAATAGCGGAGGCAATGAGCGACGGGCGTATCCGCGTGGAACGCGTCTCGACCACCAAGTCCGCCGCCAAGACCCAGTCCATAGGCATCATCACCGTGCGGACACAGACTGATACCCGCGAGTACAGCATCGACACTGTTCGCGATACCAGCACCGGACTGATGGTCACTGCAGACGAGGTGCTCTCAACTGTTTTTAGCGGCGTCGGCGGCTAAAAAGTAGGCGGGGCAGAAAGTTGCAATTTTTTGGCAGACATATTGCACACTTTCCGACAGAATTCTGACAGACAGCCGCAAATTTCTGACAGAGGAGACTGTGAGTGCTCAGAACTCTAAATTTCCCAAAATGGGCGTCTTTCAGCCCCAAAATTTTCTTTATTGGACTGAAATTTTCAGTAAAAGTTTTAGGACAGTTTCTCAGCAGCCCAAAATTAAGGAATGGGACAATTGCTTTTTTCCTGCTTTTCTGGGCCACGACGCTACTAAATTTTATCACAGCATACATAACGCTCTTTAGTTAGTAAGTAGGCATGTAAGTAAGTAAGGCGTCAACTTATACATAGCGATTACTCAAAAAAAATCTACAATGCGCTCAGTACATTACGTCGTTGGTATTTCGCAAAAAAAATATATCTTCCGCTGACGTTTGAAGGTGTTAAGACTCAGTTCTTGGTCACGAATATTTCAGAAAATAGCAAGCTTCAGCGCCGCGCTGTAAGCCTTATGGCTGGGAAAGGACGTTACGTTTTTTTACTACGCGTTTACGCTATCAATACTTAATAGCAACTCGGACTTCAATAATAACTTGAATTAATACAGCGACTTGTGATTTAAACGTGCATAACCAGTGGCGTATTTAGGGGGGCACGATGCGATTCCCCTTCCCCTTTGGCCCGACCATGAAAATTTTTTACAGGCGACTTTATATGAAAAGGTGCGTTTTTTGTCATTTTCCAGCAAGAATTGCAAAATTCAACAATGTTTCATGGTCTTTTGCGTTTCCAAATTTTAGACAAATGGGCGAATTTGCGGTTTCCATTGAACATTCAGAAGCAAAAAGTGTTTCAGCTTCAGGGGGGCTTCGCCCCCCTGACCCTCGACTAGGGGCTCTGCCCCTGGACCCCGCTGGGGGCTCCGCCCCCAGACCCCCGTTATAGGCTCGCGCTCCGTGCGCTCGCCATGCCCCCCTTTGCCAAATCCTAAATACGCCACTGCATAAGTATATTAGTTTACGTGTTGTCATTTAAAATCCATTAATCAACCAAAGTCTATTGCAAGCACATGTCCTATGTCTCATCAGAAA
>Ga0056128_1003176_pt1 | contig 19999 bp, 22 predicted proteins | sample WorMetLIZISLAND2_FD_71113 | JGI IMG/M metagenome (GOLD analysis project Ga0056128, IMG submission 71113) | Marine gutless worms symbiont microbial communities from Max Planck institute for Marine Microbiology, Germany - Olavius geniculatus... ... | reverse complement strand
TCGTCAGTCGTCACCCCTGAGTCCGGACGTTGGTGAAGCTGCCGGTGAACGTTCTGTATCGTCTCGTCGTCCTGGTCGTCGGCGAAGCTTCTGTGCACTCGCTGTGTCCGCGTCGTCATTCTCGGGGTCCCGACGCTGGTGAAGCTACCAAGAAACGTTCTGTGCCGTTTGAGACCGTGAAGCTGCTGCTGTAGCCGCCATGAACTCCGGAGGCGCCGAACTGCGTATCGATCGTTCAGTTTGTGTGTTTCTTTTTTTCTTTTTTGCCGGCTGTAATTAGCTTAATGTTTGTACATTTGAAATTATATTTTGTGTTTTACTTAACAAAATTGTCTTGATGTACCAGTCTCATTAGGACCGGCCCACGCTTACAAAAGCATATACACCACACCTCACAAGAGCTAAAAGGTTAAACGCGACACAGATTCGGCGAAGTTATAAAACAAACGGTAAAGCACGCCGTCTCTTACTGTTAGAGAATTAAATTGTTGCTATAGCGACCGTAACACAGATGAGGTTCCTTGCACAGCCGCCCAGGGCGGCCTGCCGTCTGACTCCACCCACATCAATGCGGGCCCTATGTCTCTGTCATTCAGCTGTTTTTTGCGGATAGACGCCGACGTCCAGCCCGCGGCAGACTCCCACGCAGCAGGTGCCGTCACATTCAACGCTGCAGCCAATCGCGGCTTACGCTTACGCTTGCCATCACGCCTAGGAGCGGTCCCGCTAGACCGCAGCGGTCCGTCAGAGACCGCCTCAGCGCAGTCAGCGGTAACGCCGTCTGCCAAAACGCCTGCACGCTGCGAACGTGTTTGCACAGCGTTAATTAAATGCTGCTCGGTCACACGCCTGTGGCACTGTCTGCACGGCTCGCCGTTATCCAGCTCGCAAGGGCGACCCCTGGACACGCTATCAGCATTCACGTGTCGCGCGCCGTCGCGATGCTGTATGTCAAATGTATAGTTAGACAATATCTCCAATTACGTAGCCGCTTGTCCAGTCGGGTCTTTCATGCGCTGGTAAAACGTCAGTGCCATGTTGTCAACTCTAACAACAAAATATCTGCCTAGCAAATACTGTCGGAACTGCTTCAGTCCAAAGCAGCCACCTCTTTGCGTGTGGCACAATACGCTCTCTCGGCCGCAGAAAAACAGCGATTTGCGTATTCCACAACGCGATATTTTTCGTCCTGCAGCTGTTCTAAAATCGCAGAAGCCGAAGTGGCAGATGCGTCTGTGTCTAAACGATAGACACACTCTGGGTCGTCCCTCGGTACGGCCAGAACTGGTGCCGTAGTTAACATATCCTTGACCTTGTCAAAAGCCGCCTGTCACTCTGGCGTATGCCTCAATGCCACGCCTTTCCGCAGGCACTCGGTCAACGGGTCAATTACAGAGGCGAACCCTGGACAGAACGACCGGTGTAACTCGCAATCCTGACGAATGTACGCAGCTTTGTCACTGTCTTCGGAAACGGCCATGAAACTATGCATGCGACTTTGTCACTGTCCACCTCGATGCCTTCAGATAAAACGCAATGTCCAAAAAATTTAATTTTGTCTTAAAAGAACTTGCACTTAGACGGCTTAAGCTTTAGCTTATCCTGTTTGAAACGATCGAGCACCGTCTCGAAATCAGCGAGATGGTCCTCAAATGACCTCGAAAAGACAGCAGTGTCATCAATGTATGCAAGACAGCATGTCAGCCCTTGATACGAGCGTCATCAGTCTGCAGAAAACTGCCGGACTATTAGTACAGCCTTGAGCCAGTCGAGTCAAACGAAACTGTCCGCGCCTAGTCCTGAAAGCAGTTTTGTCTCTGTCGTCCGGGTGGATGGGAACCTGATAAAAGCTATTAGAAAGGTCCACTAGAGATATGAACTTAGCTCTGTCAAGAGTTCGAAGACAGTCTTTGATGTGCGGCAAGGGGAACTTATCCCTATACGTAATGCCATTCAACTGACGAAAATCAATAGTGACCCTTGGCGTCACTGGTCTGCCTAGTTCATTCTTCTTGGCCACGACGACCAGATTAGCACTCCACGGGCTAACTGCATCTTTCACAATACCAGCAGCTTTCATGCGGCCAATGGTCTCGTCTATGACGTTCAGGTGAACACGCGCATGTCTTCTCAATGGCTACGCAATTGGCCTGTGACCATCAGTCTGAATCCGTGCCGTCAGAAAATCGGTACAGCCTACGTCAAACTCGTGTCTAGAGAAAACGTCCGCATTGCGACAGATCAAAGCAATGGCTTGCTGCCGCTGCTCTGCAGTCAGCGTGTCCGGTAATTTCTCAATTACCGGCTGCATGTGCGCACAGTCGACAGTCGCGTCTGGCCGTGGTGTATTATTATCAATTGAACAAACACGAACGCCCTCTGTCGGCGTGTCGTTGTTCGGACCACCCGCTGCGGGCGCAGACGGCCCCGCGGCGGCGTGAGTCGGACCGTTCGCGTCACCTACAGCACCTGAAGTCGCGACCTCATTATCTACGCCAGTGTGCGGCGAATTTACGACCTCACCACTGCAGCTGTCGATGAGTGTCGGGTCGCACGGCGATGCGACTCCCAGCGAGTGGCCTCCCCGCAGTGACTGCTGTACACCCGAGACATTCATAAACCTGATAGCAGCGTACTGATCGTTGTCGGCCAACAGCGTGCGTGCTGCCAGCAGACCAGGACGAACCTCGGACGACCGCGTAATCCAGTCTGAGCGAGGAGTGTGCATGTTGACGAACGGCATCCGCACTGGCACGTTCGCACTGCAGTCTGGCGGGATACAGACACTCTCTCTAACGAAAATCCTACGCACAGCAGAAGCAGGTGTAGGAGTATGCAACTGTATAGACATACCATTAATTATCACTCGACCAGGACCAAACAACCATTCACAATTATTTCAATTTAACCATTCGAAGCCCAATATGAGCTCGTCGATGGACTCAGAGACAAACACTCAGCAAACAAAGTCATGCCCTGCAGCTCGAAAATCAAACAAGTAGCACCAAGCACCAAAATTGGGGTGTTATTTGCAGCAAACAGCTCAGTGTTTACTGGAGTCAATTTGGCGTTGCGACACAGTCTCAGTGGACACTCAGACCTCTTACAGCCTGTGTCCAAAAGCGCCTGGGCATGGCGGCCCTTTATCGTAATGTCAATGTAAGTCTCTGACCTTTTTGAGCTAGGTGCCACACCGTGGACAAAATTAGCTTCTGGAGCACCAATTTCAGCTCTGGCGCCGGCCACTAGACACCGCGCTCGGCAATGCCTTTTTTGCAAGCACTTAATGCACACGTCTCTGGGCACTTGTCCCCGGGAACGTCGCTGTCTCCTGAATGAGTAATTATTATCACCAAAGCCGTTGTAATTGAAACCACTGTCTTGGTATGCCATTTGGCCAGGCGGGACAAACGCGGCGTGAGTCAGACCGCCGGTCCCAGTCGAACCGCCTGTCGGCTCGCCAGTCTGGTTACAGACCGCGTGTGGGCCGAGCGCGTTACTCGGCGCTAAGTAATAGACTCCTCCTTGCGGTGGCGCTGTCTGCATGTTAGCCGCGGGCGCCATCGGCACTGCGCCAGTCTTAGGCTGATACTGCCACTAAGGATTGACAGCTGCCACGTTCCCAAACGGATCGCTAGCCGGCTGCGGCTGGTATCGCACGCCAGTGTCGCATGCGGTCCCGGGAGGACCGGTTGCTGCCTGCGGCTGCCAGCACGTGGGCGGATAGCTCGCGGGCCCTGGCGGTATGTCGCCGCTCGCCGGACCGCATGCCGGACCGCGTATCTCTCGCCGGCTGCCCCGCAGACCTAAACGACGACTGGCGTTTCCCAGATTGTGCCCGTAGCCTATCTATCTCGTCCCTTTGTTCACGCAGCATACTTTCAAGGCGCTGAATACGTTTATCTCTTTCGCTGTCATTATTAGACGGCGCTGTCATTGCCCGCACTCATTTACGGCCATCGTTATTATTACTGCTAACGGTCTGTGAAGAGTACGCTTCCATCCGTATCACCACACACAATGTCTCGTCCAGCGTCTTGGGCTGCTGATCAAGGACGCGAATTTGCAAGGGGGTATCCCCCAAAGCGTCCAGAAAACTGTCCCGGCCCAAAATCTCGTACAGTTCTCCGCTTTGAGCGGGGAAGCCTAACGCCATCAGTTTTTTATGTCTTGATAAACGGCTTAAACCGACTCACCAGGCCGTCTACGGCGATTTTTCAGTTCTGCCCTGTACTTTTCCATTAAATTAAAGTTTCCGAAACGGTTTTGCAACAAACAGACAATCTCATCGTCACCCGTATCGTCTGGTATTTCCTACAGTATTTGACTAGCACTGCCTGTCAGACTGTCACGCAAAAATATTGCTTTCTCGTCAACTGTCCACTGATTGCATCGGGCACAGTTACGAAATTTCGCGAGGAAAGTCTCGAGAGGCGTCGAACAGTCGTACTTTTTCAAGGTAAGTGGTTTTCGAGTCGCAGTCCGCCGTGCGGTCTCTCTGTTTCCGTCTTTTCCGCTGCTGGAGTCCTTGTTCTTAGCATCGCCACCTGCGCCATCCGTCGTGGTCTGCCGGGAAGAGCTGCCCAGCTCGATTTCTCCTGCACAACCCCGCACGATGCGCTAGGTCCGGCTACAGAACCTACACCAGACTCACAAGCTAGCAAATCACCGTCAGAGTTTCCACACTGCGTCTTTGTCCTGTCGCCGACCGTCTTGGAAGTCTCAGTTTGCCCTCTAGTGGTGTCAAAAGCCACTTTTCTCTTTCCATGTCACCGGTCGACGACCTCGTCGACGTCAGTTTGAGGCGTGTAGTCACTTTACATTTAGGTCGAGTGCTATTTGCGTCACTACCGTCAGAATAAGACAGAGCGTCATGTACGAATTTACAAACGCTGGGTCTACGTCGGGCGCTCAGGGACGCCAGGTCGCCCTGCAATTCATCTATTTCCTTCTGTAGTTTCGCGGACTCCTAGTTTAAAAACTCTAAATTCGCGTATTCGGAAGACCGCCCGCCAACCGCAGGTGTGTGCGGTAAGCTCACGGGAAGTCCTGTATCCCGCGGTGATGCGTGATAGGCGTCATCATATCCGCCACATGCCATTATAACACGCACGTCTACACAAAAATTAAAAAAAATACGTTGAGCGCCAAAATTATTGGGGACCGCTCTAAGTCCTCTATGCCACGGCTAGTCAGCGGTCAGCTTAATAAGTAAAAATCTCAGGGGTGGTTCTTGTCGAGCGCGAAGCTCCTTGGTGTGGTGCGTGTTATACCGATAATACTGATCATGTACGTCAAACAACAATATCATTTATTACCAGAAGTGCCTGTATTCACCGAGATACAGTTTAGATGCAAGAACAACAGGACAATGTCCACTTAATTAACGATAACACTCTCTAGACTAAACTAAACGTCTGGCCGGAACCTAAACAAAAGACCAACGACAGCGCAAAGAAAACACGGAAAAGAAGAGCGCGCAGGCAAGAAAGCGACTCGCACATGCGCGTCGCTTATATACTACAGGCTGACGCGGTCCCACACGGATCGCGGCTAGCCAACGTTGCAGTCCGAAAAAAAACCGCCGACGGGCGCCCAAACTTACGGGCCATCCGCGTGCGTGGCGGATTCCAGGAATATGGGCGTAAGCCGGCCTACATACGAACTAAAACTAATAATTTATGCAAAAATAAAATAATAATAAAATTTAGAAAAAGTTGCCATTACGTAAGAAAAGAAATTCCTAAAAATATCGAAACTTACTCCTAACAGTTTTTCCGACGGCGAAGCAGCACCCCAAAAGTTCACAGTGTCGACGCCCAAGTATCAGCGACGCGACTAAGACGGCGACCTCGTCCAACAACGACGGCAGAACGGAGACAGCACATAGCTCCCAGTCCAGTTTGATCAGCTCCCAGACTGAGTCAAACGATCTCCTCGCGTCCCAGACTAGTTTAGACGATCTTCTCTTGTCCCCGACCAGTTTGCCTAGTAACCGATCACAAAATAATAAGTCAAACTGTCGACACACAGTTTAACATACTGCTACGGAACGAAATCTGTATTAAAAAATACCCCAAACCGACACACTATCGGCTAACCCCGTTTATCACATACGGATAGATTCACAATGTCCCAGGAATGACATCTTGGTCTCTCCAACTTCACACCTGGATGGCCTCAGGGTCAACTTAGCACGGCGAATTTGTTGGAAGAACTCCCGTAGCGCAATAAGATGTCTCGGCCAATCAGGCGTGTGTGCCAACACATCATCGAGATAGTTGTCAAGCCCCTGACTGTTGCGCAAGACGTTTCGCATCAATCGGCTAAACGTTGCCGGTGCGTTGTTTAAACCAAAAGTTATCACTCGAAAACGAAAGAGTCCCCGGTGACAAATAAAAGTGATGACATCTCGATCTTCTTCCCGTATTGGGACTTGCCAATATCCTTTACTGAGATCAAACTTGGAGAAGTAACGGTCCTCAGCCAGCTTAGCGAAGATCTTTTCTGCTGTGGGCATGGGCTCAGGATCGAACACCGTAGCACTGTTGAGTTTCCGATAGTCGATGCAGACCCTCGTACTCCCATCCGGTTTCTTAACCATTACCACTGGCGAGGCATAGGCGGCGGAGGACTCCTCTATTACTCCCATCGCCAACATGCTGTCGATTTCTTTGTCCAGAGTTTCCCTCATGGCGTGAGGCAAGGAGTATGCTTTCCCCTTGATCGGTTCATTGGTGGTCAACTTAATCTTGTGTTCACCCAAGTTAGTTATGTTTGGTACATCGGTGAAGATGTCCTTGTATTCATCCAGCAGTTCTCTGATTTCTGTCTGATGTTGCTCTGACAACTCAGGGTTTACCTTCACATCGTTGACGGTTTTCTTTTGTAGTGGATTTAAGGTTTCTAGCTCCGGTCCTTGATAAAAAAAAATTTTCTTCCGGCTCTAGAATGGCGGCGGCAGCTGGTTGTCCCTCCGGTTCAAACGAAACCTCGTTTTCTTCAGTGGCTGCTGAGGTATATAGCTTCAACAGGTTCGTGTGAAGTATCTTCTTCCGATTAGCCAGCTGAATCCGGTAGTCGTTTCCTTCAACGCGTTCCAAGACCTCGAACGGCCTTTCCATTGCATGAGCAACTTGTTGTCACTAGTTGGCAGAAGTACGAGTACTTGTTCGCCGGCTGTGAAAGACCTTGGTCTAGCTCAGTAATCAAACTGGCGTTTTTGACAAACTTGTTTTCGACGGAGTTCATCATGTGCTAAGTCCCAAGTTTCTTGAAGTCTGTTTCGCAGGTCGACCGCGTATTGGTACGTTGTACGTACATCCGGATCACTTTGATTTTTGGTCCGAAGCTGACGGAGAATCTGAAGTGGTCCATTCACACTTCGCCCATAAAGCAGTTCAAATGCAGCAAAACCCAAACTTTCTTGTGCTGCTTCCCGATACGCCAATAAAGGCGCATCCAGGTACCGATCCCAGCCCTTAGGTTTCGCAACACACATTCGCCTCAGCATGGTTTTGAGTGTACCGTTGAACCGCTCAACCAGTCCATTACACTGAGGATGGTACGGTGTGGTAGTCAACTGCTTCACTGATAACAGTCGTCAAACCTCTTTCATGAGTCTACTTGTGAACTGGGTTTCCTGGTCCGACAGGATTTCTTCCGGAATCCCAACACGAGAGAAGATGCTCACCAACGCCTCAGCAACAGCAACGGTGGAGACGTTTTTCAAAGCAATTGCTTCCGGATATCGGGTGGCATAATCCATAACTGTCAGGATATATTTGTGTCCACGGCTAGAAGCGGAAACATTTCACCAATTAGATCCACAGCGACTCTTTTGAATGATGTCTCAATGACTGGCATTTTACCCAACGGCACCTTGGGAACGCGTCCCATGCTGATCGTTCTCTGACACACGTCACAAGAATGGCAAAAACGTGTAATGTCACCCGACATCCCTGGCCACCAAAAACTCGCGACAATCCGTTCCTGAGTACGGTCATTATTATCATCTCTCTTTAATAAAACAGATTGACAAAATACAACCATACATAGCATACAAAAAGACATAAAAGTCTGATAAATGTCACTGAATAGAACTTTGTCCAAATGATTACTACTGTAGTGTGACTATTAGGTGGAAAGTGCTGACTAATAAATGTCTTTGAACAACATTCTGTTTATGTAATTTCTACTATCAGTCTTGACAAATAATGTGAAAGAATGACTCCGTGGTCGGAGATTGTAAGTGCGTTCAGTTTTCTCAGGTAAAAGTTTGTACAGATTGTGATGCGGATTGTGCTGTATCTTTGCGAATAAGTTGTCGTCCATGTCTCCAACCAATTGAGAAAAAGAAAGATCGTCAGCTGAATATAAGCCGGACCGTACCGCACGCCGTAATGATGCTTCTAGACGCTGTTTATCAGCAGCACTCGTGAATCCCCACCAGGCTGGAAAAACATAAAGTAACTTCGAAAGAATGACGACCTTGTAAACATGCCTCAACGAATCGTTACACATGCCGTTATTGCGCAGTAATTTAAGAGCATACAAAGACTGCACGCATTTGTTAATAACGTCACGAACATGATCTCCAACAGAAAGGTGGTTTGTGATAGTAATGCCGAGAATCTTAATGGAAGTGACACGGCAAATGTCCTGTATAGGTGCAGGAGGCAGATCGTTAGTAAACTTACGCATACGCATACCGTCAGTGAATATTATTTCAGATGACTTTGGCCTGTTGAGTCTCAGGTTGTTGCGCTCTGCCCACCGATCAACATGATCTAGCTCAGTAGCCCTGAAGCTGACATTAGACGCTGGTATTACAAGGTACGTATCGTCAGCATATTTAAATATCACATTGCCAACTGTAACAGTGGTAAGATCAGCAGCATTGACAACGTAGGACGCAGGGCCTACAACTAAACCCTGAATTATACTAGCTGAAATGTTAAGCAGTTTAGAGGTGATACCATTGAGCCTTGTACTGTGACTACGACCAGCGAAAAAGTCGACGAGCCAATTATAAACTTCATCAGGCAGATTCATGAAAGCCACTTTATGGAGAAATGTAAAATGTCGAACTGAATCAAAAGCTTTGGTAAAATCAAGAGCAATGACCACCACGTACGGGTTGTACGAAAGCAGTTCGGTGACAGATTGTAGCAGAGCGACAACAGCTGCAGTCGTAGATCTAGTCGGGCGGAACGCGTATTGATCAGTGTAACTCAACTGAACGGGCGGCTCGAGAAGCGCAGGGTATATAATCTTTTGGAATATAATGCGCTCGAGCCATCTGCTCAAGACAGACGTAACAGAAATCGGTCGGAAGTCCTCATGCTCCCGTGGCGTGGCGATCTTGGGAACTGGCGCAATAGTTGCCACCTTCCACTGCTTCAGAATCGTAGAGGTGGTAACAGACTTGTTAAATAGACGTGCCAGCGGCCCACAGAATACCGGGGGTCCCAAACGCAGAAACTACGTCAGACCAGTTGACGTGTTTTTAAGTTTATCCAAGATTTCGAACATTCGAAACTCTGTGATCACCTCCATCTCTTCAGGACGCCCGGTCACAGTGAGCTTATGCTTCGGTGGTTGATAGCCAGGGTCTGTAGAAATACTTGCATAATGCTGGTTTAGCGAGCCTGCAGTGACACTTTTAACAACGACTGTATTTTGCTTTCGGCCACTCAGCTGTCTCACGGCATCCCACAGATCTCTAACGCTCGTCTTTGAATTGATACGGCTCAAGCGGGTCTTATTGCGTTGGGCAATGTCTTTTTCAATTCTCCGGGCCAGAGCATTCGCTTCCCCTATACGCCCTGCTCGCATTAGTCAATTCTTTCGCCGCAACTTCGCTTTTATTGCCGCAGTAATGTAGTAAGGGTTCCTGGATGTTATTGTAATTGTACGTAGAGGATAAAATCGTTTGACCAGCTGGAGAGCAACATTATAAAAGACATCGAAGTCTTCCTGTATGTCTGCTTGTGCAGAGTGGTTACATATATCATCAAGGTTTAGCATAGAAATATGCGCCAGGAACTGTGCGTGCTGCTGTGGTGATATAGCACGAAACGTTTTTAAGGTCCTGGATTTGCTGGCAAGAGCTGGTTGAGTCGTATAAACTACAACCGCTTTGTGATCACTCTTGATCAGCGAAGTGACCACGCGGACAACGTTGTAAGTATGACTGGATACAAAAATTTTGTCGAGCAAACTTGGTCCACGAGTGGGCTGTAGAACAAGCTGCTGCATTCCAGTTTTCTGCTCTACGTCACAGTCAGGTGTTTGATTAAAGTCTCCTGTTAACACCACTGGTGCAAAGGGAAACTTCTGGCTCAGTTTATCAATACAGGATTCGATGTAATTAAGCAGCGAGTATGCAGAGTATAAAGGGATAAAGGGCACCGATCACAACGCCACCAGCATACATCCACAACAGCTCGTAATTCGCATCGTTTGCTGGCTTGGATCAAACAACTGACTGTATGCTGTTGCGAACATAGACAGCAACTCCTCCCCCACGGCGACGCTGTCTGTCACGCCGTTACAGCTTATATTCGGGAACACTGATAACGTTGTCAGAGTGCTTCGATTCAAAATGAGTCTCAGTAATTATAGCAACACCAGTATCATAGCTGGTGAGATCTGCAGCCAATTGTTCAATTGCGTGAGGCTTACTCAGCGCGGCAGCATTAATGACATATATTGATAGTAGCGTCGCTGAACAGTTAGGCTTATTTGTGCTGACGTGGCTACTGACAGCAGTTAATACACGTTTGCGCTTATGAACAGACGTTTTGTTTAAATCGACACAGGTCGACGTCCGATGATAACAGGAATTTCCCAATCCCCACTGAGTTTCTTTTTTAGTCTGCCGCTTTGGCAGCCACGGCGAGGTGCAGCACAGCCCAGAGACACGATGTGCTGCCTAGTAGCTGGGTCGGGCTTTCCGGCACCCGGTCTGATTGACAATAACAGTTTGCGGGTCAAAGTCCAATCTGTCTGTGTATTCATATTTCACGGTTGACATTGAAAAGTTGCCAAAATACATGTTAATCCAACAGCAGCAACCAAAACGAGTATAACGATTGCGATCTTGACACCACGGCGAATTATTGAGTACAAAGTTAAAGCAGAAATACAACGTATAACTCAAAAAATTAAAGATACTAGCAGCACAGTAAAACAACAACGACAGGCGCACATTGCGGGCACACACACACCAGTGGATACAATGGTGTCCACTCATTACTCCAGCATGTGCGAGGGACATGACACGTTGTCGAAGAGTCTCCGGGACTGCTAACAGTTTCCTGGTTTGACCTCGGCGATTCGCCTTAACGCGGTACAAAAATTTGTTGACGAACTAAAACTGAGAATCTCCCTTTTGCTTAGCGGCCTCCAGAGCTCGACGTAGAGTTTCATTCTCGTTCTGAAGTGTTGCGATGTCCTCCGACCCAAGGTCGATAAAAGGGCTGATTAACAGAGTCAAACCTCTACTCGATTGCGCTTTTGTCTGACTTCGGGTCTGTACTGCTTGTGCCTCCTGTTGGGGTGTCTGCGGATCCATAGCACCCTGAACATTCTTGATTATCAGGTCGTACAGCGGACTTTTCATACAGACTGCTAGGACTGTTCCTGAGAAGTACGGTGTCTCGACCTCGATTTTTGCAACGGGAGTCCGTCGAACTGTACCATCGATGATGATGCACCGCTCTTCCATACCAGTTAGCTTCTCATCTGGGATGAGAGACCGACGAACCACTACGGTAGAGCACCCAGTATCCCGTAGTACGCTGACTGGTTTACCCTTAACGGTGCCATGCGCAACTGGCATCTTGTGTACTTTATCCCGTGACTGACAAGCATCCGCAATGACAGGATGGTGTAGCCCACACTCGTGACAAACAGCAACAAGAGCCTGACAGTGGTATGCAGGTGCAGGTGTGTAGACACACTCTGGGCACTTAGCCCTGTTGTGTTGTAGACAAAGCGAAGGAGGCTTTCTGGGTTTAGCAGTGGGTCAAGGTTTTGCCGGCTGACAGGCTGCGGCCTTAACTTCGGTTTCATCAGCGTCCAGCGGATCATCTATTTCATACTCGAAATCATCATTCTGCGCATAATATTCATTTAGCTTGTTTTGCATTTCCCTGAACTGCTCTTCTGCTTTTCGGATCATAACCGCAGTTGGCTCAGGCTTTTCGAAGCAATCCCGTGCGAAATGTCCGGGTTTACCACAAGTGTAACATCGTACACCTGAGCCAGGTTGTTGGGTTTGTCTAGCCGGTCTAGACTGTTGTGGCGGTTGCCTATATTGTCTAGGCTAAGACGATTGTAAAGCGGCAGCATTTGCATTTCTCCGGATCCCACGGGGTGACAACGATTTGGGACACTGGTGCTGCAGGTGTCCAAACGCATGACAGATACGACACCGTTGTATCTCAGTCCGCAAACTCCGAACGTTCGTCGTTTTAAGATCAATACCGAAGACAATTTCGGTGGCATGAGCCTCCACGCAATTTTCTGCTTTCTCTCCGAGTTTTTGGATAGACTTGGGCTTATCTTCTTTTAGGTGCATCGCCATCTACTTCAAACAAATACTGAGGTACTGTTCCTGAATCATCAGGGTCTTCAGTCCGTCAAAAGTCTTCTCAGCACTCACCAGTTCAATTCAACGTTGCAGATAGTTGCAAATCCTGGTTAAGAACTGGGTAGGATTCTGGCTTGGCGGTACGGAAATGTCTCCTGAATGCGTCGGCAGACAACTGGTATCGTTTGAGAAGGGCGGCCTTCAACTGATCTTAGTTATTAGCCTGATCAGCCGGTAACATCGAATAGACGTCCAGAGCACGACCCTTGAGTAAAGCGGAAAGATACAAAGCCCAATCTGCTCGATTCCAACGTTGACACGTTGCAAATCTCTCGAAGCGACCCAAGTAACTGTTTATAAAGTCCCGTTCTTCATCGAAGTACGGCATCTTTGGAGCTTTCCCACTGCTTCGACCGAAAGATGGTGGACCGGCATTATCTGTGCTAACTCCACTCATGTCAGCAACATGTGCAGATTCTTCCTGCATCTGCAAAAGATTGGCAGCTTCATCTCCAGCTTCCCTGCGGGATATGCCGAACTGAACTTGAGGTGGTGGTAACATGTATCCTCTCTCGCGAGCTTGCATTTGACGTTCATACTTTTCTAGGTCACTTCTGTGTCTCACTCGTTCTTCCCCTTAAGCCTGTTTAGATCGCTCTGGTTTCTGTTCAAAAGTCAGTTTGGCTTTCTCCAATTCACGTTGGCTTTGTCTCTCTTTTGCCTCTTCTTCAGCTTGCAATAGCATGATCTTTTTCTCTGATTTTTCCCGAATGAAAGCTTTTTCTTTTTCTTTTTTCTTTTCTTCCAGCGCTCTTTTTTTTCCTTTCCTATCTGCTATCATCGCTCGTTTTTTACGTTCTAATTTTTCTTGTTCTCTGACGAAGTTCACCAAGTCTGCTCCATCAAGTGTCATCGACGCACCAACTTGCTTTAATTGTTGAGCTGACGTGGACAACACCTTGGACGTGAACAATATGGACAGACGTTAGAAGGTCGAAAACAACTAGCGAATACCCCGGATACCGCTAATTGCTTGTCGGTACAATGTATGTCTAGGTGGTAATGGCAACGAGATAACACAATACGATAAACTGTTGGCAACGCTGACGCAATACTATAATCGATCGCCAAGAGTAACGCAATACCGTGGCAATACCAATGAGCAACCAGATTTATTTCGAAGAGGAACTAAGTACCAGCAACGACCAATGCGTAGTCAATAGTCTGCGCGAGTACTAAGTAATTGAGTTAACCGGATGTATTAACAGACAAACCTGAAAGTTAAGATACTACCAAGTAATAGGACTAATTAAACTATTGAACGACAAAGCAAAATAAAGCAAAACAAAAATTAAATTTGAATTTTTTAAAATTTAATTTAAATATAAATTTAAATTTAAAATTTAAAATTTAAAATTTAATTTTATAAAATATTTAGTTTATTACAGACTTAAAGGCTTAAGTCTTAAATTAATTTTTTTTACAAGACGCACAATAGATGGTAGAGCTCGACTCTGATCACGCCAAGTACTGTATTAGTATTTTACAATAGCAGGCCAAAACAATTCTGAACCACAAACAACAACAAAATTATTTTAAGAAAAAGAGAAAAAAATTAAACACTTAAATGTTAACCAAAGGTTTAAATGTAGAGAGTAATTAATTGTTAACAGAGGACAACTAAACTAAACTACGAACCAAGTTTATTTTTACAAAGTTTACTAAGAAGGAAAAAAACAACAGAAAAAAATTATTTTATACACAAAGACTTTGTAAACAGACTACAATGGTTCGCCAATGACTGAAAAACGACGCAAATACAACCGTAGAGGCCGGTACGGAGGGCACGATAGAGCTTTGGCAGCTCTCAGCGCTAAACTAGACAAGTAAATTAAGTGCGTGTGCTAACAGGCACCACGCGCGCAAAACAATGCTGTGCTGTAACAATGGCGTAACCTAGAACAGTGGCGTACAGCGGGTGCGCCAAAACCGCCAAAAAATATAGTCACGCGAAATTCTTACGAAACAACCCCAATAAAACAATGTCTCGTCAGGGTCGCCAAATTTGTCACGTGCTACTGCCGTGACGAGCGAGATCGTACATTGTTTTAGGAGTGAACTACGAGGCCTAACAGTTAATAGCCTAAATAAATTTAAAGTCGCACACAAGCAGTAAAAGTTAACAGTTTTTCTTAAAATTAAAACGGACAGACAGGCATCAAAAAATACAACAAATACAAAATAATAATAAAGCAATGCTAAAAACTAGAAACAGAGTTCTCACGAACACAGCGGCCTGTGTAAGCGGCAGATCGTGCTAAGCACCTAAACAGTTGGTGCCAACAATTAACGGTACAAACTTAGCAAAGTCAAACGACTGTCAAAGTAATGACAAACTGTGAGCTAACGATAGCTAATAAATTCACCAGACAGTTTCGACTGTTTTGACTGTCTTAGCAATCATGTGAAGACTGTCAAAATTCTATGTTAAACGTTCACTACCTGTAACAAGCAACTAAGACGCACGCACCAATGACAAAACGTCATAGATACGCCAGAGTTTAAGACTCAGCTACTTTAACTCAAACACGGAAGAAGGCACACTATAAGGTGTACAACAATGCAAAATATCTCACGAAAACAGTTTCCCGCAACGACGGCAACAAGAAAAGTCCTCAGCGACGCGACTGAGGCGGCGGCGACGGCAGGACGGCAGCAGTCCTGAGTCGATCCCACTCGATCCCAGACCGTTTCAGACGGCTACCGGACCGATGGCGTCGGCATACAGCTCCAGACAAGCTCGATCAGCTCCCAGACTGATTCAGACGATCTCCTCTCGTCCCAGACCGATTCGTTTAGCAACCGATCACAAAATAATAAGTCGACACATGTTTAACATACTACTAAGGAACGAAATCTGTATTGAAAGATACCCCAAACCGCCACACTATCGGCTAACCCGTAATATACAAGGTTATATCACATACGGATAGATTCACACTGTACCGAAATATACACAATAGCCCGCCAGCTACGCTTTGCTGATCTCCAGCACCCTGACAAAGTCAAACGATACCTGAAACTCATTCATGACCTCAAAAGAATTGTCGAAAACAATCCAGAATTTAACAACATTTTTTACCCACACTGGGTGCTGGACATCTACACTGACCGGCCGGACGAGCTTGAGGCCACCAGCCTGTATGAGCTGCTTAGCTGGCATGAGAAAGAGCGGCTTTTGCCTGACACCACAAAACCACTGCAGCTGAAACACCTGCCATTCTGGCTGCGTCGCAGAAAGAAAACTCCGTACATTGTGACTCACCAAACTATAAATCCAAACCAATCTAAAGAAAAGAAAGAACTGTACTACTACCAGCTCCAAAAGTTATTCAAGCCATGGCGAACTGAACAAGATCTCTTCTTTCCTGGCATGACTTTTCACGAAGCATACATGACAAAATCTGCCAGTTTGCCAGACATGGTTCAATACCACACAAACAACATACACACCACTGAACAAGATGAGCAGCTAAATGCAGCAATCAAAGAAAGAGCTAAGCAGCTGAAGACTGCTCCTGTTGAGGAAGATGAGCTCGGTGCATTCGCTGGATGTGCTATTGACAATCTCCAGTCTGCTATGCAGGACCTCGTTAATGCTCAGTCTGCCGCAACACACAAAGATCAGCTGAACACTACAGAATTTGTCGATGACTACAATAAACTGAACTGTGACCAGAAACGCATAGTAGACAAAGTAGTAACAGCGATCTTTGATCAGTCAGAGCCAATACGACTAGTGGTCAGTGGCCAAGGAGGCACCGGAAAAAACCGTGTCATCGACATCCTGCAGCGCACGATATGTGCCAAGTCAGCATCAAACGGTGTGTCTGCAGTGGTTGCTGCACCCACTGGCCTCGCAGCTTACAGCATAAATGGCATTACCCTACACAAAGTCCTTTGCCTACCTGTCGAACATGGCAAACCAGCAGACTACATCAAGCTAAGCCAAAACCAGATCAAGACGATCCGAGCAATACTGAAGGACTTGAAGCTGCTGATAGTAGATGAAATCAGCATGGTGTCGCCACTGACTCTGTTGTATATCTACCTCAGATTGACCGAAATAATGAACAATGATGACTATTTTGGGGGTCTGAGTGTGGTATTCTTTGGAGACTTTTTACAACTGCCACCAGTTAAAGGCAACCAGCCTTTCATACAAGTCACACCACATGAAGCCAAACAAAGGACAGGTGCCATTGGCACAATCAACCTGTGGGAAAGTCTCCAATATGACGAGCTGACTATTAATATGCGAGAAAGTGGTGACCAAGATTATGCATCACTGTTAGCTGATCTACGCACAGGTCACATCTTCGACCAGCAGTACATAATGCTCACTGAGCGATTAATAACTCATGACCGTCCTGCGACAGTCGACGAAACTTGCAACAAATACTTTGAGCTGGTGAGCAGTGGTCAGTTTCCAGTCATCCTACTGCCGAGAACAGCCATGTGTGATGAAGTGAACAACGCAATGTTGCAACGCATTGGAAATGAAATTCACAGCTTGACTGCCTCAGACAAATTAGAAACCATTGTAAACAAAAAAAAACTTTTCCCAAAAATTGATAAAGCACTCAAAACGATGGAAAATGACACAACAAGAACCGCTGGACTAGAAAAGTGTGTACAGCTGTGCATTGGGGCTAAAGTAATGTTAAAGAAAAACAAGGATGTGGAGACAGGGCTGGTCAATGGATCAGTCGGTACGGTAGATGTGTGTGACTGAGGCCGGTGCACCTGTTCATGCTGTCAAGATCCAATTCAAAAACAGAGATGGTCTGGTCCCAGTAAAAAGAAAGTCATGCAACTTTGAAGTGCTCAAAGGAGTCTTCTACACGAGGAAACAATTTCCATTAATGCCAGCCTTTGGTATAACAATTTACAAGTCACAAGGTCTGAGTCTAAGCTCAGTCATAGTGGATGCTGGCACGAGAATATTTGGCTGCGGCATGATTTATGTCGCCCTATCTAGAGTAACAACAATGGCAGGACTCCATCTCATTGACCTAGACAGGAGCAAAATTCAATGCGACAAAAAAGCTGTAGCCGAATACGACAGACTGCACAAGCTGTATGCACCACATCTCAGTATACTAACAAAAGAAACCATGACAAACATCTTCAAAAACTGCAGCATTGAGTCACTTAACAGTGAACATCAAAAAAAGAATTTACTAAAGTTAAATTTACCTCAGCATTCTCTACGTAGAGCAGCAGTTGACATTCAGTCATCCACAGCAACTGCACTTTAGCAACTTATCTGGAACCACACAAAACAGCACACGAATGTTACTGTACACAAGATTATTGGCGACGGCAACTGCCTGTTTAGGGCAATTGCACTTGCACTGACAAACAGCCAAGAGCACCACAGTGTCATTCGTGAGAAGATTACAGACCACATGCTAGATGATGCAGTCAGGAATCACCTGCAGCCGATGTTTAATGACAGTGCAACCTACACTAGCCACGTACAAACCATGCAACAGAATGGTACATCGGGTACTGAGCAAGAAATTATTGCTGCAGCAAATTTGTTCAACTGCTCAGTCATTTGTCTCAGTCAATCAAACACCCATTACTTGCAGCATTTTCCACCACACTTTCTTACCCACTGCAATAGTACATGTTCACACAAAACAATATACATAATAAACACAACTGGCACACATTTTGACCAAGCGACTGTTACGCTTCTCGACGATTTGAAAGAATAGGACAAAGAAAAATGATTGAGCTCGTCTTTGACCACCTTTCAAAACACAGAATTCCTGACTTTTCCAGTGAAACAAATATACTGTGATATACTGTAACATTAAATGTTGCCAGTAGATTCTAACTGCATCAGTCAATGTTTTTGACTGCGTAAGTCTTGACGGTAGGTGACTGTGTCAGTCATCGTTCTGACTCTATTAGTTGCTATCGATATATTGTGACTGTGTCGGTCATCATTCCTCACTGGGACTGTAGACTGACTGTGTCAATCATCATTCTTGACTGTGTTAGTGGCAGTGGTAGATTGTGACTGTATCAGTCGTCATTTTTGACTGTATTAGTTGTTGTTGATATACGGTGACTGTGTCAGTCGTCATTCTTGACTGCATCAGTAGTGGTGGTAGGCGACTTTGTCAGTCATCAGTTTGTTTGTATTAGTTGTTGTCGATATATTTTGACTGTGTCAGTTGTCATTCTCGACTGCGTCAGTAGTGGTTGTAAGTGACTCTGTCAGTCATCGTTTTGACTGTATTAGTTGTTATCGATATATTGTGAGTGTGTCAGTGATAGTTTCTCACTGGGACTGTAGACTGACTGTGTCAGTCATCGTTCTTGACTGTGTTAGTGGCAGTGGGACATTGTGACTCTATCGGTCGCCATTTTTACTGTATTAGTTGTTGTTGATATACTGCGACTGGGTCAGTCATCATTCCTTACTGGAACTGTAAATGGTGACTGCTTCAGTCATTGTTTTTGACTGCGTTAGTCGCGGTGGTAGATTGTGACTGGTCAGTTGTCGTCCCTGACTACGTCAGTGATTGTTCATAGACTTGTGACCTGTTATCCCACAAACTACATCAGTTGCCTAATGGTTAGTTTGAAACAATGCTATCAAAACACAAAAGTAACCAAACGAAAAGCAAATCGAAATATGTCAGATCAAAAAATATATGCAAAGCAAGATCACACACAGCTACCAGCAAAATGCTAGTTCTGTCAATTCCACGTTAATTAAAAACAGACTAGGTAGCTCTGTGCTTTCAAAATTCACCACATAAAGAACTGTGTCTGCTACTGTATTCTGCAACAGCTGCAAATGACACACAAACTTGTTGTAATTAAAATGTCAAGATTTGCAATTCTTAGGAAAGTTCTGGGCAATCTTCCACAACAAAGTTTTTTTATGACAATCTTCTGATTTTCACTAAAATCCCCAAAATTTCCAAGCTTCCAAGATTTCTACACAAGTGGTCACCATGCAGTGATCACCGACGACTGTCAGCTGCACAGTATTTTTAGTGAAAATTGGCAGTTAGCTGCATTGTATCTTCAATACAAATAGCTCTGTGTTTGCAATACCGATGCCTCCAGTGGTCAGACTGTACTACTGTGTGCAAAAGCTTTGGTTTGTGGGACCAGTGAGTAACTTGTCTTTAGTGTTCTAGTGTGGAGGAATATTCCGTCAGCATATTCGATTCCGATATAGTCTTTTTCGGCACGCGCATTTTTCTTGGTATGGGCAGAGGGGGTCATCATCATCGTCATCATCATCGACAACCGTGGGCTCAATGCCCGTTGGTGTCTGACGCCATTCTTACTATCGCTGCCCACCGCTGC
>Ga0056128_1003174_pt1 | contig 20014 bp, 14 predicted proteins | sample WorMetLIZISLAND2_FD_71113 | JGI IMG/M metagenome (GOLD analysis project Ga0056128, IMG submission 71113) | Marine gutless worms symbiont microbial communities from Max Planck institute for Marine Microbiology, Germany - Olavius geniculatus... ... | reverse complement strand
ACGCGTTTGTTCATTAATTTCACAAATAGACCAAAATGATCAACCCGGTCGAATGCTTTAGAGATATCCAAAGCCGCCAGGTTAACCGTGCTGCCCCCTGTCGTGTAATGATTTATAACGCAGCGCGCAATATATAAGGCATGTGAACAGCCAGTCGTTATCATAAATGTTATATCGTGCTTTGTCTACGTCAGCGAAGACCGATAGTGCAATATACATGTATAGGGCTGCAGGGACGAATACCGCAGCAGTTGTTAGGCATTGTTGTGTTCGTATGTTTTCCATCCAGTAGTTTTACGTGTCTTTTCCAAAGAACCGCCGCCGCAGTTGTCCACATAAAAAGCATACCGAGTTCGATGGCCTAACTACTGAGCCACCGAGTCACATAAATATTGTGGTCGTGTTATCATTGTGAAGGTGCTGGTAGTTCATGGGGTTTGGTCGCAGCTAGTTTTAACTACGACTACAACACGTCTTCAATGAACGTCGTTGCGGTTGATGCTACTATCGGTGATCGGACACTACGCACACTGCGCTATAACTACAGCAGCGACACTGGACGACTCAACCGAATACAGGTCAGTCACCTTCACTACTACATACTTACTTACTTACCGATGATATTTAACATTAAGCAGTCTTCTCTGCAGGTTTATTGATCGTGATAAAAAATAACTTAATTTGGTTAGTTTTGTTCATTTTTTACACTGTAAGTGCTGTTTTTCAAAGATCTCCTAAAGCTGTTTATGACTTTAGTTTGACTGCCAATGTGACTGGCCAAAGTTTTTAAGTTACTCTGTGTTAGGAACTGTCTCACTATGATTGCTTGATTCACGAAAACTGTGTATGTTCCACTTCTTCTGTTTCACCCTGTTTATCGGCAGCTTGCTATGTAGATGTTCTCGTTCGAGTTTCCGCGCGCTCACCGCGAGGTGGTGCGTGACTCAAATGTGGAGATTGTTCGCGACTTTGACTCGCGAGGGCGCGCCACTGATGTCTGGTTCCGCTTTAACAACTATGTCGTCTTTGCGCTGGAAGTTAAACACGACCAGCTAGGACGTATTCACCAGTGGAGACGCAAGGTTGGTTATACGCGCTTCGATGCTTTACCTGTATCATCATCATCGTTATCATCGTTTATTTCTCAGAACACAGCGAACACACTGCACAAAATACTAAACGAAGTGGTTCTGCGGACGAAAAGGCTAATGGCGCTTGCAAATGGACGACTTTGGTTAGGACGTCCGTAGCGCCAAAAAGATCGTGAGTTCGACTTCTGGTCTGGTCGATATCAGTTGGTTACTACTAACTAGGATGGCTGATTTTCTGCGGACAGGTAGACCATATCGGTAAATAACTAACATCAAGGTCAACTCAGCTTTCCAATTCTTCTGTTTAGGTACGTCGAGTACCGACCTGCCTGCCTCGGGTTAAGGCGAGGCGCGTTCACCTGTGCTGGGTAACAGGTAACGCTGTGCGATTGTATATGCAGGTGACGTTCCGTAGCTCTGCGGTGGGTTTGCTCTAGAGCTTTAAACCACACTTAGCTCGCACTGCTGCCATTTTCGCAACTTTCAGCTGCACTCGTGCGCCATAAAGCAAACGACGGTGTAGTCTGTGCCATCCGAGCGTGATTTAAATACCATACCGCACTGTCTGGAGTGGCCTAAGCTCGTACTGCATGCCCACTCCAGCAGTGCAGTACATACACTGACGTTACCATGTACGTTTACGTGGTGGTCGGCTGCAGGTGGGATCGAGTGATCTGCGTGCGTACGAGCGTGTGTACAACGTTGACGGCGATGTGACGGAGGTGCATGTCAGCGGCCAGCCGACCTGGCGCTACGACTATGACTCCGACGCGAACATCATCCGTGTCAGCCACCACGACAAGACGCGCTCCTTCGTCGTCGACTCGGCCACCGGCAGACTGGACAGTGCCGGCGAGGTGTCCTATGTGCACGATGCTGACGGGAGGGTAGTTCAGAGGGGTCGAGAGTCGTTTGAATACACTGCAAGTGGCGCCTTGACCCGTGCCTTCGACATCCGCCGACATGATGTTACTTTCCACTACGACCCGTGGGGCCGCCTTACGGTATGTATACTGAGTCAAAAATACTCATTACTATTTTGAGAGAATTTACGGTAAATAATAATTAATGCTTAAATTGTAATAATAGATCCAATAGCATCGACATTTTCTAAGGCGCTGTGACATGGTAAAATCTATATAGCATATCGATACAAATAGTCTTCGAAACAGAAATGCTTCCAGAAGACTTTAAAGGAGTTGACTGACTTTGTTGCACATGTATTATCTGCTGGGTGGATATGATTTTAGAGTAAAGAGTGCATTTATATGTTTATTTATTTATCTATCGATTTATTACACTCAAGAACACAATTATTCTGAAGTACTGTACATGTACACGCAAAAAAAACTTACTGGAAAATTGTGTACAGAATGGCACTTAACAACTGCTCATTTAACCCATCCTTGCCCACTGTTCCACAAATGGAACACCCGATTTGACGGTAAATCGCAAAATAATTCGTTATATAACTGTCAGTGCATATGCAGCGTTTAGCACGCTACCCGCTACAATTAATTTGATTCATGCTGTGGGTATATATTGGACAAAATCGTTGCAAAAACCTGACAAATCGTTTATGTCTTATTTTATAAGCTACGGCAGGTATTACCATTCCATTTAAACGTAATGTTTACAATGTTATTGATATGTCAATCTTGCAGGTACGGCGTGACGCGCTTGCGCACGAGTTCGTGCAGTTCTTCTACTCTGATCTACAACATCCTCGACGAGTCACGCACGTCGTCGACGGCGTCGCTCGGGCTGGAGGGGGTGGTGTAGGAAGGAGTGGTGGTAGCGCGCGCTGGCGGGTCTCCGAGCTGTTCTATGACACTCAAGGCAAACTGTTCGCAATGAGGCGTGAGTCGGAACTCTTCTACATCGCCCTTGATCCAACCGACTCGCCGATCGTCGTCCTCAACGGCGTCGGCAGTGTCGTCAAACAGGTCAGCCGCCGCCTCCTGGTCTTTTCTGCAGTTATAAAAACGGATCTATTTGACATTAACAGTAAACGTGAACACGCTCGGTCTGGTCTCGGTCAGTAGTGGTACACTAGCAGACAGCCCGCTTTTTGCCGCTGCCGCACCTCACAGCGGAGATTGGCTGGCTTTTAGCACTGCCCATCTCTAGCGACTGATGGGACTGAGACTTTCTGACGACGCAGTCCGTGTGGCAGTCGCTTTGCGTCTTGGTTGCAGCGCTGCCTACTTGTCGTTGCGGATCGTCGGTAGACGCTCACGGCCTTCATGGCTTGGTCTGTAAACAAGCACCAAGCAGGATAATCAGACATCATGCTATCAATGACGTCATAGCACGGTCTCTGGCTACGGCCGGTGTTCCAGTGACGAAAGAGCCATGCGGCTTGACAAGAGCTGTCGGCAGGCGTCCCGCCGGACTTATTCTGACTATTTGGCAAGCCGGAAAACCGCTAATTTGGGATGTCATGGTAGTCAGCACACTGGCAGACTCGTATGTTCACCTATCATCCCAGTCTGCTGGTGGAGCGGCTGTTACGGCAAGCACAAAAATCTCCAAATAGGCTGATTTGATGCTATTAGTTTTAAATAATTTCACAGTTTTATTACTCGTATGTATGTTAAACACGGTTTGATGATAGCGTAACGTGCTGTGTCAGGTTGACTATGATCCACTGGGCAACATTGTCGGTGACTCGGCGCCTGACTTCCTGCTGCCGTTCGGTTTCCGCTGTGGCGTGGTTGACAGCGCCACACGTCTGGTGGTCTTCAGCGACGGGCGCTCATATGACTCGGGCGTAGGACGCTGGATGGTGCCCGACTACCGGCGACTAGTCGCTAGCATACAGTCACTGGCCGCCGAGCCGCAATGGACCAATCTGTACCGCGCCGGAGTTGTCTTGTGGGACCAACAGCTACCTGACATCATCGTCGCTACTGGTACGCGTGCAGTCGTTTTTTTGCCAATTTTTGATTTTTTTTTTTTTAAATTCTATTCGCCAGATGACAGAACTAGTTTCACTCGAATGCCCTTGAGCGTATATACCGTGGGAACGAAATTAACTGACCTGCCAGTTTGTTCGCTTTGTACAGTCCGTGAAACGCAACCAACTAGCATTTCAGTGCATGTCAGTTTAGTTCATTTCTGTCACTTTGTATACGCCTTCAGTCACTCTGTTGTCTAATGCATAATTTAGCTTACCCAATTCAGACGTGTCTGTTGCTCCCCTACTCCCCTTAAACAACATAAAGGTGTTTTTAGGTGAGTCGACTAACGCTGCTGGTCTTGCGGGATACGTGATATTGTGAATAACAAAAGTTGTATCTATGGCATTTTGTTCTCCGTGGTGACGTCTAGCGGCGGACAGAGATCATTCTGATGAAGGCAACAGAGGTTACAAATTGACTGCTGAACAAACATCGTGTTTTGGTGAATCCATGTAGTTTATAAGCGACTGTTTCATCCAGTGAGTTTATTCAGAGACGAAGGAAATGGTTGTTGAGTAATAGTTGGTTTGTGTGTGGTACGTGCAGACATAACTAGCTGGTTATCACAGCTCGGCTACGACTACGAGCGTCTAGTGCCGTCAGTGTCGCAGTTAGATCGTCGACGTGAGCTCGTCTCCAGTCTGCACCAGACATCATCATCACCTCAGTCCAGCGAGGACGTATCGACGCGCTCACTGGTGGAATGTGCTTTGCGGCGTGCTGACGACACGGCCCGCCGTCTGTCGACAGTTCGTCGCTCCAAGCTAGTCTCTGCCCCCGCTCGAGCGCCGGGTTATCTGCCTCGTGCTCTGGCGCCGCAGCCAGGCATCTTCGGCGACGGGGTGGTGGTGTCAGAGGGGAGGGATGGACGGCTGATGGTAGCCGTGGTGGAAGGCACAGACACGGAGCGTGCGGTGCTTGCTATGACCATGTTCAACTCGTCGATGTCGGTGGTTCTGCCGGCGTTCACTGTTCACGGTCGCACTGTCCACCACTACCTGCACCACAATCTACAGCGCGCCGGTGACGACCTTCACGCGCTCGGACTGGAGCCGGACCTGAGTGCACGCGTTGCCGGACTGAATATGACGATTCACGCCGGCACGACGCACGTCGAGGTCCGTCTACACGCCGATGACACGTGGCTGGCGCTGAGATACGGCGCCACCCAGCACGACCTGCGCACTTACCTGCTACGTCGTGCCGGGGCCCGGGCCGCCGACTCCGCCTGGGCGGTCGAACGAGAGCGAGCCCAGAGCGGCAAGAGACGCATCAGCCCCGGCGGTGACTCCTCCACTGACTCGGCGTCGTGGACACGACGAGAACTGGACGAGCTGCTCAGCCGTGGTCACGTTACCGGATACAGACCGGTCTATGTGCGTGACGTCATCGAACGCTTCCCGCGCCTCGCGGACGATCCTTACAACATCCGCTTCGTGCCTGACCGATGACACACGACGACGCGACGACAAAACGCTAGAATAATATGTTGTCGGCCCAGCGCCTCATAGCCCTAACTCCAACCCTGACCTTTGACGGAGTATAGTCTCGTTTCGCATAATTCCTTATACCCTGTCCCTAAACTCTTAACTCTTAACCCAATCCCTAACTTTAACCGTATAAGTACAGGCAAAATGTGATTAGGCGACTCGGGAGGACAGGACACGCTTTTGATGACACGAAAAAGTGGAACGCCATACGCGGAATACCGTACTGAAACGGACAAGTTAACTTGACACGCGTTTGTAGTTATAGCGCGAAGTGTGAAGCTGAATGGCTGCAGTTGACATGGTGCGTCAATGTATACAGTCTTTTATTTCTTCCTCCTGCAACTTATCACTACCACAATTCTTTCAGTGCATTTTCATTTCGATAAGGTCATACTTATTGCCGCCTAGTACCGACGTCAAGCGTGAAATCTCCATTGCATTTCTGACGGTCGTTTGACATTTGTTTCTCACAAATGGCGATTTTTCGTGCAACGAATTGTCTGTGGATTTTTGTTCCACTGCATTGCTCATTTTCATTTTATTTTGCTTGCTGCAAGGTTGCGTTGATATAGATGTTCGCGCACGCCACGATAGAAAGTAAAAGAAAAGTGCCCGCTGTCGTAGAGAACATCGCTGTATGCTGTATGTATTTACGACCATGCTTCTCGATGACGTCACAGTGATAAATAAGTAAGCCTAACTGAATTACACACGAAACTTTATTCACCATAAACATGGTAGAAACAAATGAAGGCTAAATGCAAATAATAAAAAAAAACACAACTTAAGTAAACTTAACTAACAAAATAATCAAATCCATGCATGGCGTACAGAACACAACAAACTGTCAGAGTTGCCAAAACTGGTTAAAAATTTATGTGTCCGCTTAGCTATTATATCAGATACTGAATCAAAATTAAAATAACACTGACACTCTTCAATTACAGCTTTCGACCTAATATTAAACACTTTGACAAAACAACTGTTGACAACAAACTGCAACGAAGCGATAAGTGACTTTTTCATCGGACAAGTCTCGGTGCCGTACAGCAACACAGGCAGACACTTCTTTTTAAATAATTCGAGCACAACTTCCTCACTAGCAATCCTGCCAACTTTTCGAAATATAGCATTAAAACTGCGATACACAGCTTAATTACGTCGCGGGCGATGTTTTTCCATCCCAATTCGGCGATGTTCCCTTACGACTAGGTCGCCGGTAAGCTGCGACCTTAACTAATTACTAACGTGTAAGAACGTTTACTTTGCTGTTTATACATACTGACAGATGACTTATCGCGTATTTCTGCCATGTTTTAATAAAGAAATATGTGGAACAGAAATAAAGCTCAGTTGTTTCTAGTCGCATTCACTCTGCTCACGTTTTAAAGATGTGTTCTTAAATATTTTCCACCTTTACTACGTGTTGCGACTTACGAACAGCAAACAGTCTTTATTGTTCGTAATACTCGAATAACCCAGTGATTGAACTGATGTAATGTAATTATGCCAATTGTTATGTCTCGTTATGTGCTGCCTGTGCTGATTTGTAAAAAAATCGTGCCGTATTAATAACGGTATTACTGATCTAGTCAAGTTATTCGAGGCAGAACTGCGACAAATTTTGTTTGGCAGATGTAATCTTGTCGTGAATAGTGAAACTGTTGTGCTGGCAAAAATAGCGTCACATCTCTCAAAGTATTTTACGACTTAAGCATTGTACACCATGCGACGTCTGCCTCACTCGTTTGCTTTACAAGCCGTTGAGATTCTGCAATCAGAAAATTTGCACATTTTCTTGGAAAAGCTGTCCCCTAGTTTAATGGGCCTAGTGGGGGCAGTATATTGAACACTGATGGGGAGGGAAGAGGTTAACCGCCCCTTTATCTTTTTAGAGTCTGTAAGAGTCATGAGCACACGAACGCGAATCTAAATTGTAAGGATTCGAGTAATCCAAAAACTATGCCGAAACCAAAGTCTGACTTTCTCATATACTTGCGCTGTTTGGACATTTAACTGCGATTACTTTCCAGCAATTAGTGAATGGAAAAAGTTTTTTAGACTTGTCGAGAACCTGTTTTGACTTGTCAGTGACTTCCTCAAGATCTGGTATAGAAATCTGAAGCAGCCCGATTCACAGATCCAAGACACTGTTATCGACTTATCTTTATGTTAAGCGTTTTTTGAATTAGCTCATTGTTCTAATATGACCGCAAATGTGAAAACTGTCTTAAGATTATCTTAAGGTGTTCTGTGAATCGAGCCCCTAGGTTTTTAGCATGCAGTCTTTATTACACAGTCCTATGTATGTCTCTTTTGTCTGTTTCTGCTGATCTCGGTTTTTTGTTGGTGAACGTGAAACAGTGCTGTGCAGCCGACTGTGAAAACATGCTCACACTATACACGATCACTGACGGATCTGTGGGATTCGATGATGATACCGTTGATATGTACGACTGTACGCTAGCCTAAACTCCATCACTTGGACTTGTTACTGACTTGTCGCACAACAAGTCGTACAATAAGCTGTACAACATCTTAGGTTGTTGATGATTTAACTGATCTGTTGTATACACAAACTGTAGGCCTGCGATAAAGCCACACGAAATCGACAATTGGGCTTCATCAGAGTGGGGCAAAAAGGTAGTGTAGCGACGCATTTTCGATGTGGTGGGATATTCAGCAATAGCTTTGTTATTGCATATTTTCCATAGTGTGCCAGTGGAAGAGTTTTGAAAGTCGGTCAATATTTGGTGGAGAAATGAACAAGAACAAAGAGTTTGCAGGTTATTTTTTCGTCTCACCTTGTGTGTGATGACAGTGATGGTTATTATAATGAGCTTTGCGGTGTGCATAAATGACAGTGTGGTTGATGTAGGCTACTAGGCTTACAGTCATGTAGCTGGCCAGTGCCCACTGCTTGTGTCTTACATTCAGTCTGACTAATAACGTTCAACACGTTGCCGCGCTCCGGCGCACGGTCGTATCATAAAATGTTTCATCGTTGATGATTTGTGCAATTATTATTTGGCAGGTAAAGCTGTGTTCGTTTTCTTGCGGGTTGTCATTATGGTGGCACGGAAAACAATCCTGGAAATTTATCCGTTTCTATGTCACAAATTTCGTGAAACTCTGCCCATAAGTTTCTGAAATATTTATAGAAATAGGCCTAGATAAATACGCCATGTCTTCATAGGATTAGAATGTCAGCTGTTTGTCGCTGCACAAACCCCTAATGAAAGGTGAGATGTCATGGTTGACATATACAGAATAGTGTAAGATTTTTGCTGCGTTACACCATTTGTAATTTTTTTCAAGCCATGATGAAGTCATAGCAACCCATAAACATAAACGTGAGCCTGACATGAAGTCAACAGTTGACCTGCTGTGAGACAGTTCTTCTAAATACCGTACAGTCAGGGCGATATCGACATAGACTGATTATTTGTTCATATTGTTCGTGTATTCTGTTGTTTCCAGTTAGACCTGCTCGTCGTGCCTGCACTTGCAACGTGCCTGTTAAAGGCTCGTTTACATTGTTGTTTATTTAATGTACAGCATAGGCTACATGTGAATTGTGTTCCTGCTGTGAGCTACAGTGTGAATTTGTCTCTGTATTTGTGTACATGTGCGTGTTTTGTATGTAAAGTCAAGTTGCGGTGCGTTATTGCGTCAACGTGTATAATGTATGATTGTGAAGTCAATGAAGCCGTTGTAGACATGTGTATGTGTGAAATAAACGATAGTTACGAAGATTTATTTAGCTATATATTTTTTCATGGCACTTATTGCACAGAACTGTGTACACTGCAACACACAAGCCTAGTAACATCACTGCTGGACAACAGGGCACAAGCACTAACATATTGCCTAGTATTAAGAATGAACAGACATATAGATATACAGACTGACAGACAATAAAGGCAATTCTCGTGAGTTATAGGGTGTTTACACGATCCAGCAAACGTCCAGCATTAGCACGTGTATTTTGAATGCCATTGCTGGAAGTTTGCTGGACGTTTGCTGGATCGTGTAAACACCCCATTCGTAACACCGCATATAGGCCCCTACATCTACATGGATACATCAACATTTTTAAGCGGCTGACTGAAACTAGCCAATTCGGGAGCTGAAAGATATCTTTCATTTTCTTCTCACTGGGGTGCGATAAAACCAGAACAAAAATAAAACGAAATCGCGTTTGATAAACGAACAACCTATAAACTTTGAAAGCAAACAAAAATAATGCACTGATATTTCTGAGGGGGCTCAATAATAATTTTAGGGACGGAGGTGTTTAGTGAGGGACAACACATTAACTGGAAGCATAATGATTTTTACGCTTAAATCTACCAACAGGCATCGGTGGCTTCATTTTGTAGGCCTAGTCCTAAGAGGCTGGCTATACGTACCCTGGGAGCAGATTTCCAGCCTCATAATCTTGGTCTCAACTTGGCTTGAAAATACGCCCAAGATCGAGAACACTGGAAGCACCTCGTGGAAACCGCTACGCTCCAGCTCGGGGCACGCGCTTGATGATGATGATGAGTCCTAAGTAGAATTATTGCGTGCTTTGGCGATCAGTCAGTGATAAGCTTACGTTTTGCGCATGTCAGTGGGGGCCTACCTGTGATGGTAATCGAACTGCAAGCTAGAAACTGAAACGGATGATCAGCTATAGGCCTACAAAGACTGCCAGCCAAGAGTGTGAGATTGAGACTGCAATTGTGCGTCTCAAAACTGGTTTTGCATAATTATATAGCGCATGCAGATGATTTGTCACTGACGGCACTGTCTGTCTCAAGACTCCACGGTCAACATCACCTGTGCGTACACGGTATTCTTAGCTGTCGTTTGATTGGACCACGTGACAGCTATGGAAGCTGACTGCTGATAAGATGTCGACGTGTGTCACGTGATAAGACGATGACAACTTGACGTTACTAACTAATGACGTCTAATGAACGTCACAGCTGACGTCATGCGCGGGAATTCCATGGCACGCTAACACTGACAGACAGATCTCGCTAATCCGTTGTAAAGCGAAGCACAAACTGTCACGATGCATAGGGGGAGCCTAACGAACACAGATATAGCTGTCTTCTAAGGCACGAACGGAAGTACACGGAATCTAGGACACTAAAAACAACGCAAACTCTAGACAATGCTATGTCGTTTTGCCGTTGTGTTCACTACATCAAAGCAGCACGTTCGATTCGCTTGTCTGGAAATGGAAATGGTAAAGATTCATTCAGTCCTACCACAAATTTAGATGCTGATCCGGATCACCGCCAAAAGCTAATCACCTCCAAGCTTCCCTTCGAATTTTGGCCAAATCCGCTTGTAACATTTTGTGTAATCATGTACACAAACTAACGGACTGATAAACGCAGATATCAGATAATCTCCTTAGCGGACGTGGCCTAATTAGACCGAAACCAACTGCCGAATTCGTAGCCACGTCGTGTCCTATAGGCCTATTTGTTTCAGCATTGGCAAAATAAGCTATAGAAGTGATCAGAGATCTCAAACCTGCCCAGAGAATGGAGCTGCCACCTATTGAATAGTTCATACTGTTTAGTAATTTAGCTGACAAAAATTAACTGACGCCAAAACGTAACATTCTGTTTACTTCGCTTCTGCAAACGTACAAGAGATTCTCTGAGACTTTGCTTTCAGTTGCGGAATTGCCGCCTGAATTATATCGGCCTATCAGCTGCTGTAGTCATGAGCCCATGCATATTTTAATAGTTAAATTAACTAAGCTAGCGAAATATAGCCTAAACATAGGCCTATGATTTTCGCAAGCCCTGTGGACCAGGTGACTTCATTGTTCTTACTGCCGGGTACAAAGCAGCGATTGTGATTAAGTTTATCGACGCAGCGTGTGACAGCAGTGTCGATAAACTTGTCTAGAAGTCCGCAAGGAAGGAATGCGGCACGCTAGCAATCCGACTGACGTCTACATTTACCGACGAGGCATTACATGTCGACATTGGCGCCGCGCTGGCGCCGACTCTATGTGTATGTGTGCGCAATATATACCGACAACAGTACTGACTACTTGCATGGCTGCTATTATAAGCCTAGCAGTTTCTCCATCATTGTCTATCGACTTCGAGATGAAAGCTGCTATTACTCGCCCAACTACCGTGAAACTTCTATAAAAGACTGACTCGGCTAGCAGGCATACTGGCGGTATGACTGGCTGATTCCAAATAAGCCTACACCACGAAATGCGTTTAAAGTTTTTTAGGCCACGCGTCATTTTGTTGAAGCATTATCTGCAATGGTTATGCACTATCTGAGGCTGATTTAGGCCTACTGATGCACGATTACTATTAATCAATGTAACAGTCATCATTGCAAAGTTGCAAAAACATCTTTTGTTTTTTCGTCTTCCTCAGTCCTCACTGCCACCAGTCCTTATCTTCAGACATATTCTAGGCGTCATCAAATCGGATCGGCGCTTATCCAACGATGCTCATTGCATCTGGATGTGCGCGCTCGCTTGATATGGTGTTTACACGATCCAGCAAACTTCCAGCATTAGCACGCGCATTTTGAATACATTTGCTGGAAGTTTGCTGGACGTTTGCTGAATCGTGTAAACACCCCATGATTGGTCACGACGTCGGTTGATGCCGGTGATGTCGTACGCAACCCCGGCCATGCGCCACGCTCAGTTGTCATGCTAGTGGTCGCCATCAAGGGGTCACTCACGGTAGTGGCGCCTGGGGAGATGTGTCGTCACGTCGGCAGCGACCCCTGATCCTTCCATTGCTTCTTTGGCACGTTGGGTGAACCGTCAACCAACCGTCCAACCGTACGGGCGTTTTGCCCATAGAAGGTGCTTTGGCACAGAGGAATCGTTTATTTGGCAAACATGTCCAAACCATTTGAAACGGTTCCACTGTACCCGCTTCTCAACAGCGTGGTGTTCCATGCATCGGTGGCGTATCGTTACTATCGTATCATTCCGTAGCTGGTCACGTCGGGTTACCTCTAAGATTCGACGAAGACAGCTCACCTGGAAAACCTCTTAGTTTCGTCCACTCGGTTATCAAGCGCGTCCTGCACCCAGAAGCGTACAGCAGAGTGGTGGGTAAACTGACGACAACAGCGTTGAAGATCTTCATCTTCGTCGTTAAACCGATGTTGCGTCGTTTTCAAGCGCACTCCTTGGGCCGAGCAAAGACGCCAGATGCTTTACCAATCCAGCATTCCGTCTCGTCCGAAGATGCAACAGATATCATAGAGTCGCCGAAAATGGAAGAGCCCAGGTAAACGAAGCTAGTGCACGACTTCAAGCGGAGTGCCATCAAGAGTGATCACTGGTGCGTCGTATCCAAAACTCACCACCTTGGTTTTCGGCCCGCTGATCCTAAGTCCCAAATTACGGCTGCAGAGGTTACGTTGTCCAGGCCGGAAATTTAGGCACAGTACAGACAATTACAAGAGGCGGACAGCTATAGCGGACGGCGATCGCTACTGCATCGTAAGTGGGCGTGACGACCGCACGCGGAGTTAAGTGTTGGACGAGCAACATCAGTAGCAGCTAAAGATGACAAGACACGCTAGCCCTTTGCATGCTGGAGCCTTCCGGGTGCGAAGAAAGGCAGACTGGTTGATGCTGTTAAGCTAAGCCGGACGGGCGCCACGAATTGAGATGTTTTGACTTCGTCTACATCAACATCACGTTATGTCTGTCTCAGCTGACCTCCTTACATCTCAGTTAGTCGAATAACCAATACGACCTCTCTCGCTTGAATGTGATCTCTGCGTCTTTAGATACACCACGACGACTTCACTTTATACGCTATAGGATATCACAACAACAAGACGTAGGCCTATAAAATGTGGATAACTAAACTGGTTAAGTTTCTACCAAAACGAAAAGATGCGAGACTCCACTGGCCGGCGTAATATGCCGCTATTTACGGTGGACGTTAGTAGAATTTCACTGGTCTGCTGACAAAGACATAAGACGTAATTAATCTGCTGTTATGTTCTTAGATTTGCAAAGTACTTTTTGATCTTCAGTTATGGATGCTGGGACGAGTTTTTTTCCAACACCAACTATCATACACAAACATCGATTAAATAGCAGATTTAGATTCATAGAACAATTTGTACAAAGCAAGATTAACTGTTGACTAATGATTCAATTACATGTAGGCCTATCTAGCATAATACTGCAAGTGGATAATTCAGTGCAAGTTTTACGCTGTTCCTGCGCCCAGAGATCTGCATTATAGCATCCACGGCTTGCATATGTTTCTTTCAAAGTGCGGGGCCCTATCTCGCAATGGTTAAGAATCCACAAATGCATGTTTATACAAAATTTTATCAAGCTAAGTTTAGCGCTTCATGAGTTATCCGACTAACAAAGAAAGAAAATTAGAAAACCTCAACAGAAACAATATTGCCGTCGTTCATGCGGTCAGTAAAAACACGATTGTCGACTCGTCGTCACTCGTGGTAAATGATTGATCGACCGGCAAATAACTGCAATAATCACCAAGACTTAATTCGCAGAAAAAAGAAGTGGCAGTACTGTCAGTCGAAGCGTCGAGATTGAGATTCTGAATGTGTTAATCGAGTGGAGGCAATAATGACAGGGTAGGCCTATCCTTATTCTCTTCAGCCGACTAGGGGTCTAGAGAAGCGCCGTAAGCTCCCTTAGCAGGGTCCGGAACAAGTTTTGGTGCACATTCAGCTTGAGAAGCGCATCACAAAATCAACCGTTAGGCTGCACAGCGTACCGCCAGTGTAACATCAAGATCTGCCGCCGGTTGCCGGTACGGCTCACCGCCTCCAAAATATCTGCCGATACGCCGTATACCGGACACTACCGGCACAAATTAAGCCATATCAGGGGTCGAGACTCGAGACGAATAATCGTGGAACGAAGTATGGCGAAGTGTCAGACTGAAGCTCAAGCGTCCATCGTTCGCATCTTGGTCAGAGTTTGTCCAGACAGCGTGAGTTGGTGAGTAGTTCGCGCAGTATTCGCCAGGCGTGCTTGGCGGCACCGTCCAACGCGCTGACCGACCGGCCGCGCAGCAAGTCCAGTCCTGGCAGGAAGTAATGCGGACAGCGCCGGTTCTGCAAGCACGAGATGAGCTGTAGCAGGACTCCGTTGACACGATCACCCAGACACGCGTCGTCCCAGTCGGCGTCCAACGGATGCTTCTCACACTCGTACAGCACGAGCGTCTTGATGTGATAGTTGTCGACCGGTCGGCCGGGAAGGTCGAGATGTCGGTCTCGCAGCGTCTTCAGAATACTCAGACATCGACGTCGACATCCGCCCGCCAACAGCAGCGACTCCGCAGACCTGAACCCGTCCACAGCGATACATTTCAATGACTATGAATGAATGAAGATTTATTAGTGCTGCAGCCAACAGGCTGGATTGCGACAATACACGAATACAACTTCGATAACAATAGTTGGAATTCATAACTGAAATGAACGAATTTCGATTAATCGAAATCGCGATTGTAGGCCTAATTGCAATTTTTCAGAGACAACTGAAATTTTAGCGTAATTGAAACTGACACTGATAAAAAATGAAATTTGAACTGAAAGTGGGAATTAATTTCACAACTAAAATGACTTTTTTTAGAAATTAATACCATTTGCCTTTGACTTTTAACACTTTAGAAGATTTTTTTTGAATTAAATTATAGAAATTGTTAGTCGATCGCTCTACAGCGCTAGCGATTGCGTCTATGGCTACTAAACGGTTTGTCTGTCGTCTGTCACATTTGCGCACACTGCTTAAACCATTCGACGGATCTATATACGTGCCATTTGGCAGTTGCATTTGCGGGGTCAGTGACACATTGCATTAGATAGAGTCCTTGGCCTTCAAAGAAAGAGGAAATTTTTGGGAAAGAGGGCTTAAAACCTCCAGCCAAAACTTGAACTGCCTACTTATGATTCATCAGGGAACAAAACCAATGAGCGATTTCGCTTTTACTGAAGTACTTCGGTCAAGTGTTTTCATTCGTGAAAGTTGAAATATGAAATATAACAAACCGGAAGGAGACGACCCATGCGTCACCGTCGACAGCTGATCGCTCGCGGGCGTACGGACTCTCCTTGGACAGCAGGTCGAAGCCCTCCGACTTGACCTCGCTGACCAGAGCAGGATGAGGCCAGGGTTGCTGCAGCAGCGGCCAGTGGGCGGCAGAACGCGGCCAGACGCCGGGACAACGGAACGCAGGCGTCACCTGAACTGTGTACCTGTATCACACACGTAGACGAAATATACAAGATAAGCCAAAAATAGACTATTTTTCAGCTTTGATAACTTAGCGACAGTTAGGAGTATGTCAAAAAATTTTGTATTTTTTCTAGGTAAAGTGTAAAAATTGCATAGCACTGTGTCTTAAAATAATCTGCCTAATTTGCATAAATCAATCGCCACACATGAAATTATACCAAATGTCGCTAAGTTATCAACGCTCAAAAGTAGTCCAGTTTTTTGGCCCACCCTGTATAAACGTCAAAAAGTAAGCCCATCGAAAAACTTAACAAAATGAGTTTTTACGCGCAAGAGCTAGCATGGCTAGCTATAGCGCGTATTAGCTACGGTAATTCTGTCTGTCCGTCTGTCTGTTACAACCCGGTACCGTTTCGAGCCTATGTGAGATAGAGACTTTATGTTTTCACCATATGATAGCTTTATGTCTCTAGTATTTCGTGACAAAATTTCATGCTGCTGGGTAAAGGGGTCCCCACGAACGAGGGGGCGAAAGAGGGGCACCCCCTTAAAAGACGTTATTTTACCGTTATTGGCTTGTCTAGCGTGGAAATGGTTGCAGTATTTAGGAATGTCAACTTTGATGACCTTGAACCCCCAAAATAGAGGGTTTTAGTAAATGTTTCGCGATTTCAAGCTGCGACACATATTTCAAGAGTAACTGCGCCCAAATGGCTGGAGTCAGAACTAAACAACCTGTATATGAAATTTTCAGCATTAAATGTAGATTTTAGCAGTCCAAGTCCGGACCCTTCAGGCTCAAGGAAACTGCGCACGCGGGTGTCAAAGAAGGGTACCCCTCTAAAAAGTGGTTATTTTTCCGCTACTGGCTTGTCTAGCGTGAAAATGGTTCCAGAGAGACACAGACATGCTGCTTATCATAACAAGCAATAGCGACAAGCTTCTTAGGAATGTCAACATCGATGACATTGAATGACATTAAACTCCAAAAAAGGTGTTTTGTGATTTTTTGCGATTTTTGGCTGCAGAAAAGTGAATTGCGACGAAATTGAAGGTGATAGACCAATATTACCTGCGAACAGGAACTGCTAAAGGCTCTCGCGCGTCTCATAAGCATTAGCTTAATTTTTTTGTTTCTGAATAACATGCACCGTGTCTCAAAAAATACGTGCCACTTTTTTGAATAACTCCGTGAAACATTGGCCGATTTTGATAAGTTTTGGCACGCAACGTCATAAAGAAACTTGACGTGAATGACCGCAGTTAAGTCCAACTCACCTAAATAATGTTGCTACACTACCTTGTAAAATGCAGAAGTTGTAGTTGGGCCGTTTACAACAACGAATTCATACTGGTTAGGAGTTATTCAGAACATAAAAGTGGCACGTGTTTTTGAGACACAGTGTCGAACTCAATATGTAAATGACAACCCCATAAACACTGTAGTACGCTATTACAATTACTATGATTCTTGATGACATACCGGTCGCGGATGCGTAGTCGGACCTCGGTCGTGTCAGCGACCACCCTGACGACATCCCTGTGAACAGTGCGATCCACAGCCTGCGCGACCAGCGTCTGGAAACGAGACCGGATCTTGCGCGATGACAGGTAGCCGGAGGCGGTGATAAACTCGACCCACAGCGACATGGACCTCTTGCGGCCGTCACTCAGTTTCAGCACCGCACAGCCGGGCAGCGTGCCGTCGTCGATGTAGCTGAACACTCCCATCTGATTCAGGTAGAGCGTGACTTCGAACTCACTTGCCGACAACACCTGCAAGCGTGACAACGGAGCCAAAACGCCAACGTCATCCAGTGGCATCGTGGGAGGGGAAGAGGTACAGTTCCCCAAGAGGGGACAGCTGCCACCCGCTCTAAATTTTGGGTGGTCGAAAAAACTTTTTTTTCTTATTCGAAAACTTTCGTCCAAAAACAACATTTGGGGCTAATAACCCACATTTCGGACAAAATTTAAAAAGAAAAAATTGCAATTTTGAGTATCCAGAATGTCGAGATTGCAATCCCGGGATCCCGAATCCCGGAATCCGGGCCGTTTTCGCTAATCCCGAATCCCGGGATTGGCGGCATCTCAATCCCGGGATTTCGGGATTACAAAAATTAGCTGAAATTGTATTTTTTCGCGTGTTAAATGACAAAAATAAGAATTTTAGCCGTCTGGTAAATAAAATATTGTATGAGCACAGAGTATACTATTTCGTGCTGTCGCCGTAAATTTGTAATTTTGACAGTCACTGTCACTCTCTCTAGTCTATACAGTTCGGATATACCTTCCGTATAGGGGCCCTGTGCATAAATTAAGTCAAATTGGAGATGCTAAAATGACGACCAGTCTATAAGCATAATCCCGAAACGAGATCCCGGGATTACAAATTTCTCAATCCCGGATCCCGGTATTGAGAATTCAATCCCGGGATTGCAATCACTAGTGCTTATAACTATCAAACCACAACTTTCAGTGCTAAACGCATTTGAAAAATGACTCTATTGGCATGCAAAAATTACAGCTTGTAACAATTAGAAAAATTTAATGGCTAATTTTTACTTTTTTCAAAAACTAAAATTTAATTAATTGTTTATTTCGACTTAAACTATAATACTGGTTATGGTGCACGAAAGAATACATGTTTTTATAAACTTTAAAAATAGCTAACAGCTATCACAAATGCACTGATACATTAGTAGGCCCGGCCTAAATGCTTGCTTTATCCATACGTTCTCCGGAAAAAGTGAAATTATTGTCGTTTCACAAATGACTGTCAATGTACGTATTTTATAATGCGTTCTTAGTGACGTGCATGACTTTCTTATATTGACAATTAAGCGATAAAATTTTCATTAATCGTTGAATTTGCTAAACCCATTAATCGCGTGGTTAATATGCAGTCAGACCTGGAGTCCGTCGAAGTATCCGTTAATCTCGCTGAGTGAGCTGACGAACCGCGGCTCTTGCGTCTCCACCTCTTTCAGCACGTCCTGCACGATCGCGCAGACGTCGCGCAGATTCTTGACGACCGCAGCGCGCCGCGACTGCACGCGCTCCGCGTAGAACTTGTTCAGCTGCTGCAGCAGTTTGCTCTGCGATGACGTCATCGATAGTGACGTCATCATCATCTTCGCCGCGGTATATAGCGACCTCTGTACGTCGGCGTATATACGAACTGTGTATATAGCCGTGCAAAACCTGCGCGATTCAAAGAACAACTAGAAATTTGGGGCAAAGCCCAACGTGAGTCCGCCCGGCGCCCTAAGTCCAACTGGGGGAAATTAGGGGGAGGGTAAAATTTCCCCGGCATCAGTCACGTGGCCCGAACTCAAATGCATGGGTATAAGCCGAACGCGCATTGTCGACTTAAAGTAGGTCAACATGAGCGCTTATAACTTTGTTCGTAGTGGACCGAATTTCACAAAAAAATTTTTTGTTCAACGCCCAAAAGATATTGCTCGTAAACGCCGTTTAGATTTTGTCACTATCTTCATCGGTTCCAGAGATATTTGCGCTCAAACTCGAAAGTTGTCGTAAATCGCACCAATTTTTGCACGTTTTTTTGCCCTCCCAAATTTTAAAGGGGGGCGGTGCCCCCAAAAGTTGTACTTGCGTTAACACCCCCACCTACAGGCACGTCAAGTGCCAAAGTTTCGTCGGGCTACACCCCCAACTCCGAAGTTATAAGCGCTCCTTTATTGCATTTTAAGCCAATTTTTGACCCCCCTTTGAAAAAAGTTGTAAGGGGCGGCTCCCGTCCCCGGTTGGGGGGTGCGCTAGTAAGACTTGGTCATTCTTTACCGCCTGTAAAAATTTGGGGGCGCAGCACCCCCTAGGGGCAGAAATATGGCCTTCCGAAAAATTTGATTTTGGTGGGTAAACATTAGTCGCGTAATCTCTGATGTTAGTGGACTGAAGTTCACACAATTTTTTTTATTCAACGTGGAATTAACTGTATTTGATAACGCCTTTTACCGCTTGTCGATATTCCTATGCAGTTCAGAGATATTTGTGCTCAAACTCGAAAGTTGTCGTTAAACGTACTAAATTTTGCGCGTTTTTTGCACACCCAAATTTTAAGGGGGCGGTGCCCCCTAAAAGTTGTACCCGCGTTATCACCCCCATCTAGCAGCACGTCACGTGGCAAAGTCTCATGAAGCTATTCCCTTTGGCTCCAAAGATCCTTCGTCTAATACGCTACATTTTAAGGCAATTTTTGACTCCCCTTTG
>Ga0056128_1003173_pt1 | contig 20014 bp, 7 predicted proteins | sample WorMetLIZISLAND2_FD_71113 | JGI IMG/M metagenome (GOLD analysis project Ga0056128, IMG submission 71113) | Marine gutless worms symbiont microbial communities from Max Planck institute for Marine Microbiology, Germany - Olavius geniculatus... ... | reverse complement strand
AATTTTTGAATTTTTCTTTTTAAAATGGTGCATTCTGGTGTACTAGCGGTCCCCCCAAACGTCGCGTGGCCCGGGGTAGCTTTCCCCCTTACTTCTCGACGAGCCTCACTGAGGCCCCCGAAATGGCTTCAATGATTTACTGAACTGACGCCATAGGCGTTATTGTGCAGGATCCTTTCTGCTGCTAGTGTATTTTTTGCATTCGCGTGGTGCCGCCACGCATCGTTAATGTGATCGTCGATATCTTGCTACATTGTAATAAATATAATGCTGAACTCGATTCACTGGGGACATTTACAAGCACTGTTACCACGGTACATTATATAAGCTCTTACTCTCAGTTTATTTATCATGCAGTTGTTTAAACGGTGTGTTAGCAAACGCTGCACACCCATATTTAATTGCAAGTTGTTATCTGAAATATGACTTGATGGTTGTGTAGTATTTAACTAAAGTGCTAATTGGCTTCAAATGTTAATTTGTCAATATAATTTTTCCGAAGGGTGATCGTTTAAACAACAATCGCCTGATTAATTATACTGGGTAAACAAACAAAAAACACAGTGTCATCTACTGTGTACGCGGCAGGCATTGGTTATTGGATGTGTTTTAGTCTTCCCAACCTTTGTAATTAGGCCAAAGTTGTAGAAGGGTACAACAGAATTATACAGCATGGACTATGTCGCTGTCGCGCATGTCATGTGCAATAGCTCAGTTTATTGTATTAAAATGACTGCATCATTCTCTTCTGCCTGATTTTAATTGTTAGCTCAGCAGGTTTTTGTATATACTATGCCATGATAATGAATAGTCGCTGCGATGATTTAGGTTAGCTGTGGTTAATGGTTTAGCCATTCAGTAACAATTGGTATTTAATGCATTTTAAAATACACCCAGTTCATATGGTGTCAGTAGCATCATGCACAGAACAAGGATTCAACCAGAATTCTACCTCCATGCTTCAGTAGTTCAGCTGCAGGTATTCTATCAAGCCCCGCTGCCTTTAATCGTTTGACAGACTTACTGATCTCCTCCTCGGTAGTGTCTGTTGTGTTGCTTTGATTGACCCCACGTTTTCTTCTCTTGTGAAATCAAAAGATCGTCTCTTATTAGCTGATTAAGTAGGCCTATTTCATTAAAATGTTCTATCCATTGTGCAGCTTGCTCCCATTCTGTCAGTAAGGTCTTGCTTGCCTTGTTCTTGAAGTGTTGCTTGTTCCAGTGAGTTCTCTGACGATTCTATGCAGCGTTTTGGAATCATTTTTCACTGCAGCTTCTGCTTCTTTCGTGTTCAATCCAATTCCCTTTGTCATTTCTACAATACCTTTTCACGTCTTTGTCTGCACGTCTGTACAGTAGTCCTCGTTTATTTTTTGTTGCTGAGTTTTTGTTTGTGCTTGGTCTCTTGCGATCTTTATTTGCTTCCTTTTGCAGTGTTTATCGGTCCTGCTACCTGGGCAATCGGTGCGCAGGATGCAATAAAATAATGCATCTTGATAGAGTACCCAAATTTGACGCTTTCGTATGGAAGACTCCTTGAACGAGGCCGAAACTCAGATGGTTAAAATGTGCGTTTTATATATATACATGTATATCCATGCTAAAAATTTTGTTGTCCATATCAATCTAGTACACCTGTAATTTCAGTGCAATTCATTGTTGAAATGTGGCACAGTCAAAAATTGCAAAAAAAAACACCAAAGCCCTCTATTTTGCCTGTTCAGGTACATCATTCAAAGGTCATCAATGTTGACGCCACTAATCGACATAATCGTCAAGTGTTTGTTATAATAAGCAGCATGTCTGCATCTATCTGCAATCTTTTTCACGCTACACGAGCCAATAGCGGTAAAATAACCATTTTTAGGGTGTAGTTCTCATTACATTCAAGATTTTTCAGTAAATTACATCTATGGACTCTGTTTAGATTGTTATGCCTCTGTTCTATAATCATATCTTCTGAATTTGTGTATTTCTGTTTTTGTTTAGGTTTTAGGCTCAAGTGTGTTCTTTTTGTGTCCCTTTTTTACCTGGTATTTTTTATCTGTGTACAATGTGTTGCTGCTGTCTGTATGGCGAAAAAAAGATATATGCCCATGCATGGGTCGAGACTTGGACTGCTAGGCCCTATAGTCAACGTTTGCTTAAAATTTCATACGCAGGTTGTCTTGGTCTATCTCCAGTCATTTCGGTGAAATTCACTCTTGAAATGTGTGTCGCGGCCCCAAAACGCGAAAAGTTCACTATAAAACTCTTATTTTTGGAGTTCAAGCTCGTTCGAGGTCATTGATGTTAATCGCCCTAAAAAGCTCGTCACCAGTGCTTGTTATGTTAAGCAGCATGTCTCTGCCTATCTGCAACCGTTTTCACGCTAGACGAGCCAATAGCGGTAAAATAAGAACTTTTAGTGGGTATTTATTTTGCCCCTCTTTCACGCCCTCGTTGTTTTTCTTTCTTTTTTGCTTTTTTTGTTAAGTTGTGACTTTCTTCTTTTTTCTTGCTTATTGTATAATAATACCAGTATTCCAGTAATTGATTGTGACAATGGGTGGCCAGCATTTGAGGAGTGCATCCCTTCTGGCAACCCTCCTTTATTATTAACTGTTGTTTAGGTATTATGTTTATTTTGGTTGTGGAAAATAAAGTTTTTCTCTCCCTCGCCCAAGGGCTTAAATTAAAATTTCGTCACAAGAAATTAGAGTTTTGGGCGCAGCCCAAAGTAAGGATGTTGTGATCCTAGCGTAAACTGTTTTCATACGGCTGCAAGGTGTGAAAGACGGACAGACAGACATACGCCTAGGCCATAGCTAAGACGGGCCATGCATGCATTCTGCTTTCTCGCGTAAAAATCAGGCCAGCATTCGCATGGTGGCGTCATGCATCTTCAACTCGTTAATATGATCGCTGATTATCTAGCTGCACTGTACAGAACATAATGCAGAACTCGATTCATATTTGGAACATTTACAAACACTTTTACCACAGTACATTATGTCAGCTCTTACTCTCAGTATAGTTTATTATGCAGCTGTTTCATTGCTATATTAGTAAGTTACTTGCGCACACCCATATTTAGTGCTACGTCATAATCTGAAAATCATGAGTTGATGGTGGTATGGTCATGTAACGTTAATGGCAGTTCTACTTGCTTTAGAGTGAGTAGGGTTTAACGCCAATTTTTGTTGGAGGGTGATCGTTTTAACAATGGTCACCTGAATATTTTAACAAATAAAACAAGAAATTTGAGCTAATGATCACGATACGCGCGAAAGCCTATAGCAGTTCCGGTTCAGTAGTTTGGCTGAAAATTGGAGTGTTCACGCTAAGTTGATATACAAATACCAAACTTTCTATCTGGATCGCATAACGATAGTTCCATGGCGCCACCTTGTGAATGATATAGACTTGTGTCGCAGGCCGAAATCGCCAAAAAAATCCATAAAACCACCTATTTTAGCATTCAAGGTCATTGAATTTGGCGCCAATCGAGAGTCGGTGTACGACTTCCTATTAGTGATTAATAGTAACCTAGGCCCTATCTCGCACCGTTACTGAGATACAGCGAGTTATTGGCCAAAAATCACAAATTTTAGCTAATCTTCTCATTTAGCGCCCTCATTCGGGGTGACCGCCTTCGAATTTATGGAAAAGTTTTACGGTTCCTGAAACTAAAGTCTTCCAGGCAGCCGACGGTGAAGATTTGGTGATCCTAGCTTGCAGGGCTTTTGACTGATCCACCCATGTTACGAACAGACAGACAGAATTGCGATGGCTAAGATGCGCTGAAACTGAAAGCAGTAGCTGCTTTCGCTGCCTACTGTGTACATTATCTGTGGCTTTGTCTTTCGAATCTTTACAAATTTGGCTGAAGTTGTAAAAGCGCATGACAGAATTTTTTTTATCGGACCGTACTTAAGTAACGTTGAGTTGTCCGTATGCTTGTTTGTTACGGATGTATTGTGGCTAAACAGTAAGTCGTAGGGGGTCTGCGTTGGTACCAGCAGATATGGCGGTGTCAACTTTTATAGTAACCATGCCTCCATCTGCAGCGATTTGGCCACAGTTTTCAGTGGACAGTTTTAAGCTATAAGTGGAAGCGGTGAGAGATACGGCCTTGGTTACTATTAATCACTAATAGGAAATGTCATACGCCATGTAATATTAGATAGAAATCATAGATCTTGGATGACCTTGAAGGCCGTCACGCACTATTGTGGCTAAACGGTGCGAGATAAAGCCTAACTTGCTATTGATCATTGATAGGACGTCGCATATTGGCTTTCAGATGACATGAAAATCATCGACCTTGGTGACCTGACAACCATTGTGGTCAGCTATTTTAGCGACAGCTGGGCCTTTTGTTGTTATTGTTGTGCATGTCATGAACATTAGCTCACATTTCGTGTTTTAAACGACTGCAACTTTTTCTTGTCATGTCTTGTGCCTTTTCCCCATTCTCCAATAGGCAGCATCTGAAATTGATGACGGTCTGGAATTTGGAGGATAAGAGAGAAGATTATTAGAACTGCCATTAGGCCACTGTTACATTATACATATAGACAGTTTTAATGTCGAGTTCTTACAATTATAGTTTTATGTCGTATTTTTGTGTTTTGTGTTTCATATCAGGTTTTTCTGTAAAGGTTAAACTTTGTTAGGTTAAACTTTTTGTTTTATTATGTGTATGTGCATTGTTTGGAAAATTTGTCCCCATCACGTTAACCCCTACTCACACACTCACTAACTCTCTTATGCCTGATTTTAATTGATGGTATCTCAGCATGTGTTTTTATAGGCTATACTGTGTCTGTGTGTCATGATAAAAGAAATTAAATAGGCCTAGTTGATGTGAATAAATTACTTGGCTGTCATTAATTGTTTAGTTATGCAATAATAATTGGTATTTAATGATTTTAAAATATATTCAATAGCAGCTAGCATGCACAGAACAAAAATTCAAGTTGGAAATGTTCACTTTATAGACATTAATCATTGAGTGGTGGTTATGGAGGGAGGGGGGTAACTGAGAGCAGTTTTCTTACCATCTTGGAAATTGATTCTAAAAAGTTTTCCACTAAAGGGGTCTGCATGCATGATGGGAGTGAAAAATTTACTGACGTTCGTCACGTTCATTCACTTGCTAAAACGATTTGACATTGGAGAATGCCCTATGGAGATGTATAATAAGATGCTCTTTTTGTGTCCTGCCTTATTTCTACACATAAGCTTTTAAAATCCCTTTAAAACTGCTTCAATGCAGAAACGTCGGCTTTTTTGAGCTCTGCAACCGAAGCTGTAGCAGTCGAGTATTGTCAAACAGTGGCTGAAGACGTGGTCGTGGCAGATCAATCAATTCTTAACAATTGAGACAGATTGCGTCGACGGCCCGGCCATGGGCTGTCGTCGCCTCAGTTAATAGCTAGTTGTGACGTAAGACGTGACGTCATTAAGATGCTGCTGCTGCTGCAGCAGCTGTCACCAACTGATTTAACGCATCTTAAGCTGCGTTTTGGATGGCTTACTTCTAACACGTTAGGCGTCAAACTAAATAGTCTATGCCGGAGCATAAAAAAACAAATTTACTAGTATATTGCCTCAATACAACAAACACTGCAAAACTCTTTCGAATTTTTCGTTTGTTGTGCAGTAAGCAGAAATTAAAACTATTAGCTAAAATTATTAAACCATTAAAAGTATTATTATCATTAGCATATTTATAATATATTTATATATGGTATACCTAACATGTTACGTCATCCAAAACACAGCTTTCATCTCGGACAGCATAATGACATAACAGTGACTGTTCTTACAAATACGGTGTAGGCATAGATGCATTAATTCGAGCTAACTAGACAAAGCTCGGTCGTTCGGTGCAGGCTCCGAAGTTAAAACGATAAATTAACTGTATAAAAAATCAATTTAAAATTGGTGCGTATCGCCAATTTTTCATCAGAGAACCGCTGAAATTGAAATTGATCCATCCCTAATCTTAGTCGACGCTGAATTTACTGAATATATATTCTACGCTGCTTTGTTTGTTATTGTTTTTGGTAAATAAACGAATAAGTGGATTTTTTAACGGAACTGTTTGCACATTATCGGTGTATTGACATGGATCTGGTAAAGGCTACAGGTGCGGTTGCAGAGTTTGGCGTGGAAAACGCTCAGGAATTAACTCAGCATGATACCGGTTCCGTCGAGGATTTCGTGTCAGAGCTTTCGGCTCCCGCCAGTTCTGACGAACAAATGGCACCGATGCCACTCGACTGCAATGCTACAACTTCCGGCGAACATCTGAAACTGTCTGACGAAACTCCGGAAGAGCTGGCGAATCGGTCATCTTTGTCCGGCCTTCGGTCGGGTCACGGTGAAGATGACAGTGTGACTGAACAGTCGTCCGAAGTTTTAGTAGACCTTGCCCCGGTGGGCCAGCAGACCCGCAGCCAGTTAACTACAGCTGAGGTCAATAATGACAACAGTTGTCGTTTGGAGCGCTCAGAAGAGGCCATGCGTCAGTTATCTACGACCATGCATGTCATGGAAGATAGCCACCCACCTGTGCTCAGTGACACCCAACACCGTCTGGTGAAAGATGAGTTAGAAGATCGTGTGGATGGTGATGTGGGCGTGGCTAAGGAGTCTCATGCAGTAGAAGGCAGTGGTGAAGACAGTCAACAGTTACGTGTTTACGAGTTGCCTGGTACTAACAGCCAATCACATTTGAGCATTGAGCTGCTTGGCACCTGTAGCCAATCAGAATCGATCGCCGAGTTGCTCGGTATTTGCAGCCAATCAGAGCTGAGCGCTGATCTGCCCAGTAGTCATAGCCAGTCACAGCTGAGTGGCTGCGAGCTGGTCGGTAGCCACAGCCAATCACAGTTGAGCATCGGCCAGCTGGGTAGCCACAGCCAATCGGAGTTGAGCATGGAGCAGCTGGGAAGTCGTAGCCAGTCACCGTTGTCTTATGTCATCCAGTTGAATGAGGACAGCGAGTGTTCCCTGCAATCGCTGCCATCAGGTGAATGCGGTTTGACCAACTTCAGCGTGCAACTTGGCAGCATCGACAGCAACAACATACTAGGACCCTCGGAGTATCTCGGCACCGGATTGGGTCCCCATGCCGGCATACGAGCAACGGCAATGGAATACCTAATGGAAGAAGGAGAAAGCAGCAGATGCAGTAGCAGCGAGAGGCTGATGAATGATGAAACTGACCTGCTAATGGAAGTGGAGACAGGAAGCAGCATGAGTGAGGCACTTGTCATCAGCGAGCCACTTGTTATTAGTGAGGCAGTGAGCATCAAAGAAACAACAAAGATTAAGTCTGGCGGTGGCCGCTCGGAAGACCGGAACAACAGCAGAATACGCAGACGACTGATGGGTGATGCTGTGCCACTGGACACTGGTGATGGTAAAGAGGAAGCAACAGCCACGCAAGTATTTGAGTACCAGTGGCCACCGAATGACCGATCGGCGGAATGGTTTTTGTTACAGGAGCACATCAGCGAATTCCTCGGAGTTGTATCGTTCAAGCGCAAATACCCCGACATCTACCGACGAGCCGTCGGCATTCACGAGCGACAGTTTCTTCAGGACAGCAAGGTCGTTACTGAGATGCAGTGCGATCTTGGATTGACGGTGCTTAAGGCAGATGAGGTCTATGATATCATGGAGCGTGATTATCCAGATAAATTCAAGGAGTATTCATCAATCATACACAAAAGACAGCAGCAGCAGAAAACGGAGAAAGCTGCCGAAGCTCCGACGGAGAAGTCGAAGCTGGAAACGTTGGTCGCAAAGTCGGTCAAGTCAGCCGCAGACTTTAACGCAAGTCTGATGAGGGAACTGAGACATGAAAGACGAGCCTATTTTGACCTTCAGACATCTGAGCTGCACTATCCTCGAGGTCAAATGAGAGTCTGCCCACCAGAAGCTACAAAGATTGGCAGATATCCACTGGCCGTGTTACCAGGACAGTTTCAGCACTACTACAGAAGGTCTGTATGCAAATACATACTGTGTTTATTAATATTTACTCTTCAGCATTTTACCATTTAATTTCATTATCCTTACCGAATAAGGTGGAGGTTGTGCGGCAGTGCTGTCCATCTGTTTGTTTGTCTGTAGACCTGTCTATCTGTCTCTGTTTGTCAGCTGTATAACTGAGACAGTTATCAACGTATTTTTGTTAGTTTGTTGGTGTAGATGAATTTTTGACGAGTGAATTCTAGCTCAGAGAGGGATTGATTAGCTTTTGGAAGCAATCTGTAAGTCTTTGTGGATTCTGAGTATGATTTAGGGTCATTCATCGTCATTAGTAAACAGGCTGTGAAGTGATAGTTTCTAATGTATATCAGCATTCATTTTAGCAAGCTGTAAATGGGTATCAGTGTAATTTTTATGCAGAGGTGGAGACTAATCTTGAGTAAGTACTATCCAGTTAAATTTTGGCAATGATAGGTTTAAGATTTGGATTCAGGGTTTCACAATCCATGAGTGGATTTTTTGATGAAAACGAAATTTTGTTATGTTTGTTTTCCACATGGCAGCACCATGCTTAGCAGATGTCTGCACTGTTCTGGCACCAATTTTCTAGTTTATTTCAATTTAATTTACACTGCTACTACTACTAACTATGGCTGTACCGAATACTCTATTCGTATTCTATTCGGTCCGAATAGTGTATTCGTATTCGGCCAAATAGTTGTGCCGAAAATAGGCCAAATATGAATAATAAGCACTGCACCATCATCGCTTGTTGTTCCAGCATTTTGCTTTAGACAGTTGCAGTTTCAGCAGCATAATGCCCGCATGTGATGCTCTATAAAATGGCACTTCCTTCATCATTTACTTTGCTCACTGTCAAGATTCTATTGTGAATCACCGTCGTGTTTTGTTAGTGTCACTATTATTTCTTAGTATCATTCGTTTAACATGGATACAAATTACAAACTGTCCGATTTGGAAATTTTTCAAATGTCCGATTTGGAAATTTTTGACTGCACCTTGCTGAAACTAGGGCATTGTGCAGTGTGTTTTAACTTGTGTCAACTACTCGTATTCTGTTCATATTCGGACGAATAATATCATAAATTATTCTGATTTGGTTGAATAGTGAAATCTACTATTTGGTACAGGCCTACTACTAACTACTGCCAGCGGCATTATGGGTTTAAAAAGGTAGGTAGGGCAGGACGTTGGGTTCTCAAAATTTTATTTCTGGCTCTGAATATCCCCAAAATTTTACATTTTGAACCTAAATTTTTTGACTAGGATATTTTCTGATCATTTTCCTACAGTCCAAAACTTGGTGGGGTGGAGGGCATTGAAAAATGTTCTTCTCTACACTTCTGCCACAATGCCACAGACTACTACTTCTGCAGTCATTCTATTATAACTCATAGCACTGTGCACGTGATGCTGTGGTAGGTATACGCCGGCCGAGCTGAGACGTCTGCCTATCAACACGGTGATGAGTGACAACCAGCCCCAACAACCGGACACTGAAACACCTCAGGATGCTGACAATGAACAGAACGAGGTACAACGGAAGCAAAAGGATGAGAATGAAACTTCTGCCACTGATGTTACTACTGACAATGATGATCCTGATAACAAGGACAGTGCAGAGCTACAGACTGAATCAACTGCAGCATCGGTTGTGACAGTGTCCAGTGGCGTGCAAGTTGATCAGCAGTCAGCTTCCGCAACTGATGCCACACCAGCAGAGGCTGATGCCGATGCAGTTACCATAGAGGATGCTCAGCCTTTTCCCGCCACTGTTGTGGCTGCTGCTCCTAAAGTCAAGCGACGGAAGCAAGCCGTGGCAGACGAGGACTCTGAAGTCGCGGTGGCGGAGAAGAAGAAGGTCATCATATGCGTGTCATGCGGAGGGTCGAATCGGAACCGGCTGGACGAGCCGGAAGACATGATCTGCTGCGCGGTGTGCTCCAGCTCCGGGCACCCATCATGCCTGGATCTGACTGCCGAGATGATTCCGATCATTCGTAGCTACGCGTGGCAGTGCATGGATTGCAAGACGTGCGCACGCTGCATGAATCCGCACGACGAGGACCAGATGATGTTCTGCGACCACTGCGATCGCGGCTACCACACCTTCTGCGTCGGACTCTGCGTAATCCCAGCCGGGCGCTGGGAGTGCCCCAGCTGCAACCCAGACTTTGTCGCCGCCCCACCACCCAAGCCGAAGCGTGGCCGGCCGTTTAAGTATCCGCGACGTGCAGCGTTCATTCAAGTACCGAAGCCCATTGTCAGTGCAGAACCGACAGTGACTGCTGAACAGCAGTAGTCAGAGCTCTTTGTCTTGTATTCAGTGGCGTTATAGCAGGGAATCAATTGCTCCCTCCCAAATTTTTGCCTGTTGGAAAAGTTTTTCCAAAAATGTAAAATTTAGTGCTAAAAATCCCCCATTTTGGGAAATTTGGTACTAAGCAGAATTGAAATTTCCCCATATTTCTGTTCAAAATTTGGAGCTGTCTGTCCAAAAAATTGTAACTTTTTGCTTCCCACTTTTTAACACATGATGCCACTAATTTTATGAGGTCTTATCGTGGAGTCAGACGGTAATGCAGCTATATTAGTCCGTCATACATTGTGGACAGTCTGTAGGTAGAGAAAATATGTCAGTCTAGTGCCAACATAATGTGTGGCCATCTAACTAGCTATACGCTGCATTGCAGCGTGCACACTGGGTTCAGAGTTCAGACATCCAGGCACATACCTTAAGAAACCGACTTAAAAACCATCCCAAAGCTCACCACAAACTTAATCATAAAATTGTTTTTTGTTCCACTGTTTATGAAATATTTTGTAGCAGTCGAAATTTTAGAATTTTTAAACCATGGAATTTGGAAAATTCTGAACATTCCATTTTGTTGTTGAGCTGTGAGCTAAAAATGTGGACACTGTATAGCAGTGCTCATTCTAATGATATAAAACCCATGTAAAACCCCCCAAAACAGGGTTTAACCGCTAAAACAAAGAATCAATAAAACCCACCAGTTGGTTTCTGGCTTTTAAAGAAAACTGCGTACAGGTCGATTGTGCAAACCTAACCCTGATCTTTGTTGATATTTTGAGCTGCAAATTATCACACTAGATCTGGAGAACATACACAATGATTTTGGTCTTTCTGTGCAGTTATTTTTTTGAGTTACGAGCCCATGTAAGATAGAAAGATGTGTAAGACCTCTGATGCAGCTTATTATTAGAGTCCCACGTACAGTGATGGCTGTTTCCCACACACTGCTAAAGGTCACCTTCCATATCATGCAAATTCGAGTTCCTTCTACAGTGGCCACTGGTCCTGGCTCATTGTGCTGTGACTACTAAAATATGCACAGAAATCAGTGTGTCCTCCTGATGGTACTGATTTTGTTTAGCAAACATGTTAATAAGCCCTGTGTCTATGTGGCTCAGTAGTCTAACGGTAACGTGTCGGACTTGTAATCCTGAGGTAACTTAGAGGCGCAGGTTCGACTGCGCATTGCGACACTGCCGGGTAACGACCTTAGGCAAGTTGTTCACACACATGTGCCTCTATCACCAAGCAGTATAATTTGGTACCGGCTTCACCGCTGGGACGTAAACAGGCACACTGCGCGATACACTGGCCCGTATTCGTGGTCTCGCAGTGTAAAAACTGGTGACCGGCTGAGGGCCTTAGGAAACGGAGATCAGCACCGCCCTATGGGCCGTAAGGCTCGGGAAGGACTACTTTTTTTATGTGTCATTGTACGGAAACTGTTTCAATGCGCAATTTGTCTGTTCTGAGATTCAACATATATAAACTGATGACTGATCATAGAATATTGAACATCTCGTCAGATCTAGTGACAGACTCACGGTAGCTTATATACAGGGTGGGCCAAAAAACTGAGGGTTTTTTGTGTTGATAACTTAGCCATTGTTAATGACAGAAAGAAAGGTGCATGATATGCCAAGTTTTGGAATTTTGTTTAGAAAATGTGTATAGATTGCTTGCAGATCAGTATGTTTGAATATTCTTTGCCTAATTTGCATAAATTGTCATCCATGGAATCATGCTCAACATGATAGTAATGTATGGATTTAATTTATTTTCATTCTATATTTTTGCGAACTTTGTAAGTGTCATTTCACAAAGCCACGTAGTGCTCCCTGGTTGCTAGAATGGCACATATATTGTGACTGTTTAAGCCGTTTCATTTTTCTTTTGAACGTAGTCAATGTTGCAGACAAGGTGTGACTGTTCATTGTTTACTTTGATACAATATTGCTCTTATTGTTTCTAAGTGTGTAGGCCTATGTTATTTTAAAAATTAAATAACGTTTGTAAACGTTGAATAAAGACGTCAGTAATGCTTTGATTTATGTTCATAAATATTTTGGAATTAGAATTATTTTTATACTAAAGCTTTAATCTTTATATAAAAAAATAAAGGAATTCTTTGGGAAAATTAAAAACTCGTTAGCAGTTTCCGTCTTGTGACACAAAGGCGTTTATCCTCCTAGCCGTTGGAGCAAGTTCTTTCATTCAGCCATGTCTTTACCCTTTCTCACTTTTTTACATTCCCCCCTGTCCGGTGTCTTCTTTTCTAGTTATGAGGTCTGGACTAGATTTTTTATTCTATAAGCTGCCTCAGTGGGCCTGGCTCAAAGCCCCAATCGCCGTCAATTTTGTGACATGACAAGCCAGAAAAAAAGTTAAAAATCACTTTAGAAGAGAGGCTGAATGTGGCCCATGTATGAACATATTTGAGAATAGGTCTTTCGACGATTGTGGTTATTTTTTGTAAGTGACTTTGCCTATGTCTTAAATAATTACGCTGGTCTATATAATAATGTTTTCAACTTCAGAGACAAACCGGCCTAATAGGGTTTTGCTTCTTCAGACAGTTTTCCGATAAGCCACAATATACATGCACATACGTGTCCTACGCTGCAGACAAACGATGGACAGACGGGCACGACATTGTACCATAAACACAACCGTTAATACGGCCGCGTTGGCTAACAAGAAAAGCCCTGCTAACGCAAAAAGGGACGCGCAACAGCGGTGCATGTTTGGAAGCCCAGTAAAACAAAATCAGTCGCCAGAGGGCGCCAGACGACCGGCGGCTATAGTGTTTTACTTGTACTCACCAGTCACCAGAGGGCGTTACCTGTCTCGCTCTGCCAACGCCGTATCGGCTGGAAATTGCAAATATTACTCACCCCTTCTCATTTAGCGCCATCGTTCGGGGTGACCCCTTTCGAATTTATGGAAAAGCTTCACGGTTTCTGAAACTAGAGTATTCTAGGCAGCCGACGGTGAAGATTTGGTGATTTTAGCTTGCACCGTTTTTGACTGATCCACCCGTGTGACGGACGGACAGACAGAATTGCGATGGCTAAGACGCGCTGCAGCAGTAGCTGCTGTTGCGCGTAAAAATGGGACGGAATAATTACAAATTCAACTTTTCGTGCCCCCGTGTTACATTGCCGTGATGGTAAGCCTGTCGTACAGCCTACGACTTGTGGCGAACCGCTGCGGACAACCATGCAAATCCCATCAGAGCGAATTGAGAGCTATTTCGGTTCAGATACATTTGCGTCGCATTTCGTTCCTGTAGCAGGATTAGGTTAGGTTAGCACTTTGCGGTAGCCTACGTTGAGATGAAATGAGAATATTCGTTCTGTTAGGATTTCATTCATTCTGGCAGGATTTCGTCGTGACGCACCTAAACCTCTCGACTGTCTGACTAGAAGGCTTTCTGTGTCAAAACAAACCAAATATTTCTTTTATAAAAAGAACGACGGACTGCTCTACAACGGCGTCGTGAGTTGAAAACTAAGCGGTTTGAAAGGAAGTTGAACATTTTTTCGACAAGCGGCAAATTTTTGACAGAATTCCGACAGAGCCGCAAATTTCCGACAAAGGAGATTTTGGGTGCTCGAAATTATAATTTTTGCTCCCAAATTTTCGCAATGTTTTCGGCCACAAATGGACGAAAATTTTCCGACAATGAAAAGATTTTCTGACAACTTTTCGACCGCCCGAAATTTAAGGAGGGGAGGGAAGAGTGGGGCGCACTTGCCCCTTCTCTTCCTTTTCGTTTTGTCCTCCTCTCCCTGCCACGCCACTGCCGCTATTGCACAGTGTGAAAGATAAAGAACGCGATATTTTTTTTAAAAAAAAACAACAACGCTGTCATGTAAATGAGCAGATCGTAATTATGTGGACTGCTGCCCGACTGCATTGCCTGAACAGTTTTTTACGCGCGAGAGCTAGCTAGCTATAGCGCGTATTAGCTAGAGTAAAAATTCTGTCTGTCCGTCTGTCCGACACGTCCCGGTACCGTTCCAAGAACAGGTGAGATAGAGACTTCTGATTTTCACCGTATGATAGCTTAGAGTCTCTTAGTATTTCGTAACAAAATTTCATGCTCCTGGGTAAAGGGGGTCCCCACGAACGAAGGGCGAAATAGGGACACCTTTCTTAAAAAGGCGTTATTCCGCCGCTATTGGCTCCTCCAGCGTGAAAATGGTTGCAAATACGCACATACATGCTGCTTATCATAACAAGCACTGGCAACGAGCTTCTTAGAAATTCAACATCGTTGACCTTGAATCACCTTGAACCCCCAAAGTAGGGGGTTTTAGTGAATTTTTCGCGATTTTGGGCTTCGACATGCATTTCAAGGGTAAATTTCGCCGAAATGGCTGGAGATAGACCAAGACAACCTGCGTATGAAATTTTCAGCATGGAATGTAGATATTAGCGGTCCAACTCCGGACCTTCTATATTCAAGAAGGCATGTCTGTGCACGCGGGTATCAAAGGGGGTTACCCCTCTAAAAGTGGTTATTTATCCGCTGTTGGCTTGTCTAGCGTGTAAATGATTGCAGATAGGCACAGACATGCTGCTTATCATAACAAGCACTGACGACAAGCTTCTTAGAAATGATGACTGATGACCTTAAATGACCTTGAACCCTAAAATATTGATTTTGTGTGATTTTTTTGGCGATTTTTGGCTAAAAAAGTGAATTGCGACGAAATGGGTGAAAATAGACTAAGATTACCTGCGAACAGGAACTCCCATTAGCTCTCGCGCGTTTCATGAGCATTAGCTCAGATTTCTTGTTGTGTCTTGTATAGGACGCGTTGCTCTCAGCTGACGACGAGTAGTTTCGGGAAGATAAACCAGCAGGCCTAATAAGGCTGTTTGTTTAATCAAAATCAACTCGGAGCATCAGACATTATTCTAGCTTGCAAAATTGCAAAAAATGTGTAATTTCTGTATTCATTCGTTGATTTCAAAAACTATCTAGAGGAATTTTAGACTTCTATAGGCCAACGGGAGAAGAACTATGGCCAGTGGCGTCGTCGCCGATTAGGAGAAGGGGGCCATTGCCTTTTCCGCTTAATTTAGGGCTGTCGGAAAATTGCGACTTTCTGACTCACCTACTTTTTACGCGCGAAAGCAGCTACTGCTTTAGCGCATCATAACCATCGCAATTCTGTCCGTCCGTCAGTCACATGGGTGGATCAGTCAAAAACGCCAAAATAGGGGTGTTTGTGGATTTTTTGGTGATTTCGGGCTGCGAGACACATTTCAAGAGCGAATTGTGCCGAAATCAATTGAAATAGACACGGAGAAGCTGCGCATGAAATTTTCAGCATTGAACGTAGATTTCGACGGTCCAAGTCTGGATTTTCTAGGTTCAAGGAGACCTGCGCATGAAGGCATCAAAGAGCGGTACCCACGTAAAAGTCGTTATTTTACCGTTGTTGGTCTGTCTTTCGTGAAAACGGTTGCAGATAGGCATGGGCATGCTGCCTATCACAACAAGCAGTAGACCTAGTGACGAGCTTCACAGTCGTATCAACATCGATGACTTTGAAAGACCATGAACGTTCAACATGAGGGTTTTTTTTATTGATTTCTGCGATCTCGGCTGCAGCGCACACTCCAAGAATAGACTGCGACGAAATGGAAGTTTGCGAACAGAAACTGCTATAGACTTTCGCGCGTCACGTGAGCATTAGCTCAAATTTCTTGCTTAACCCGAGACGCCGCTGGCTACGGCGCTCTTCACAGACCTCCTCGGGTCTCCTATACTTCGCTCGGGTGGACCATCGGTTTTTCCGTCGTCATCCAACGAGTTGTAGTTTTGTTGGACGTCGCTACAGTATATTATAACGAAGGCGAACATTGCTCGAAGGATATAAACAGTAATTCGGCTGCTCAGTGGTTTATGCAAGAGTGCTGTCAGCTCCAAGGCGACGTCCGTATGTAGGGAGGGTCCACTCCTGTCTATGTGATGTAGAGGTCTAGCTGCTGATCAAACTCGTTACGATCTTATTTCCGTAGCCGTACGTCTCCGCTTCAGCCGCTGGCATCGAATGGCCATTCGTCAACAGTCGCTCGTTCGTACGCCTATGGGGTCCTAGCTGTCTGTGTCCGTCCGTCTGTCTCTGTTGCAATTTCCCGCCACCGCGTTCTACCTTCAGACGCTTGCAGACTTAATTACGACAGCGACCGGAAGTCCCCCGAACCCATCATTAATATTGATCACAAGTTGAATCATTACGTCACCAAGCCGCCTGGCTCAAGCATCCGATACGATATGTAGCTGCCAATCTATAGCAGGCCGTAGGATCTGACTTTAAACTGCTTAATATCAGTCAGTATTATTGTAGCACCATCAGACTTAATTATGACGTATACGTCTCTACCTACGTGATACGTCTCATCGTACATGTCATGTCATCACCGACTTGGCACAACCCGTTAGTTAAGACTTATGCCTATGTTTCTGCCGACTATTATAGTCCATGTGATTTCTAAAAGTTCATTTGTGTAGCTGACTACGGTGATGAGCAGTTAGTAACAAAACAACAGTAGGCCTAGTTAAAATACAGCAGTTAGTGTTGATTAGTTTTTTGTTTTATTAAAGTAGCCATTTATTTTGAAAGTTAGTAGCCAGAATGTACAAAAGTAGGCCTAGTTAACTACACTTTTTGAGTCGTGAACGTACGCGACTAGGGAGTCTATGTCTTTGTCACAATATTGTCAGAAACGGTCATTGACCTGTTTTCAAAAATTGCCTCACTACCACATTCTACGGGTATAGAGTGTAGACATAATTTGTTAGGTTGGTCGTTAAACAGGTGATCATACCGAACCTCAAATGTTACAGTAGGCCTATATTGTAAAGTATTAGGAAATATCGTAAGAGAGGTTATCTAATTGGTGAAATGTATTTAGGCCTACGTTATTTAGTTGCATAAAATAAAGAACATTTTACTCAACACTGTCTGAGCCAGTGCTGTTTTTATTGTCACAATTAGCCTCATTTTCCGTGTTTAAAATGACCATCGTTCACTCGCACAGACGCTTAAGTCAATCTCGACATTCGTTAAAGCATGCAGTGTACGTAGGTCTATAAAGCGAAAAAAACTAAAGCTGTCGCCGTTAAAATAAAGCCTCGACAACACTAGAAGAAAATAATTATTAAACCGAATTGAAATTTCTTTTGCTTTGTGCGCGCCTAGTTTACGCGTAGCCTATAGGCCCTAGTTTGGTTTCTGCTTGCTCTCAAAGAATGTCGACGCAAACGCTGAGAATACACAAGTGCAACATGCGATACTGGCTGCTACTTTCAACTTTCGATAGCCTTCACATAGCTACGTTCCTAGCGGTTTTATATGGCATCAAAAGTCATCCTGTACGCCGACTCCGTCGTTTGTCGTCGTTAACGCGTAGTCGGCGACGACCGTAATATAAGCGTCGCTCCCGAGTGGTGGATGTTCACGTGAGATGGCTCGTCTCCAGCGATCCGCAGGCGGATTGATGTTGCCCTTGCCCCTGAAGAGTTGGTCATATACGAGGACTGCCTGGATTCTGGACAACGTCTCCAGCCGTATATAATCAGGTCACCTCATCCTAACAGAACAGAGCCCGATATGCTGGAGTATCCTCGTCAATGTAGCCAGCAGCGTCGTGAGTTTAAAAAAAGTTAATCGAAGCGGAAAAAATGCGATTTTTCGACATAGACACAGCAGCAAATTTCAGACAGAACTCCGACAGAGAGCTGCACATTTTCGACAGAGGAGCTTATGGGTGCTCAAAAGTTTTTTTTGCTTCTAAATTTTCTCAAAATGGGGGGTTAGTTCAAAATTTTGCTTTTTTGGACAAACATTTTTGATAAAAAGAAGACTTTCCGACAATTTTTCGAATGTTTCAAATTTACGGTGGGCAATATTGTCCTGCCCCTGCCCCTCCTTCCCCTGCTACGAAGCCATCGCTGCTCGACTGTGCGCACAATAATGATAGGGCGAATAGCTGCAGCTGCTGAGGCTGAACATGCAGAGAAAATGCACTGAGAGGCCAGTTTGCATTCATCCAGAGAAAAAAAACGCGAGGCGCCTATAATTGAGCCTATTAGCCTAGACTAACGGATGCTTTCTGAATTATATATAAGATTATTGCGTTGCTATATCTTCTCCTGTGGAACAACAACTGCAATAGGCCTATCCGGAGATAGGACACTATGCCTTGTTCAAGACCGTAGCCAAAAATTTTGCTCGGGTGGTTCACCTTTTTCTTTCCTCCTGTTTTATTCCCTTTTTCTTTTTCTTTTTTATGCTTGTTTATCGTCTGTCTCAGTTAGTAAGCCGTCACTCTCAGGGGTTTGTAACTCTGTATCAAACTCAGCGAACGAAAATCGTAACAATAAGTTAAATTTGGCGGTACGAGCGACCAGTGCTGTATTTTCTGGCATACTAGACCATGAATCGCTCATGGCTACTGCGGAAGTCTGGGTTGACGGACAAACAAAAAGCATAATAATATTTCAAAGTCACACACACACATTGGCAGAAATGCATTAGAATCTGCGGCGACCATATCAAAAAATAAACTAAAGTGTACAGTAAGCATTAGAGGCCTCTATATAATTACTTTTCATAGCCAAATTGCAAAACTTTTCAAACTATCCGCGTAAGTAGGTAAGCATAGCATTAATCTTTTATTTTCAACGGTCAAACGTCATTAGCAATAACAAAAATTACAACACAACAAAGTGCAAAAGAAGAAAACAAAGAAAAAATACATTGATCGTTTCATAGAGCTTTTTGAGAGCTGCTAATTGTTGTTATTTTGTATTTTGTTGGAGTTGTAGGCCCTATAATTATGACTGTCACCTATAGTGAGAAAAACATCCTGTTTACGTCCGTCTGCAGAATGGATTACACAGCTTCAAAAGAACATTTTGCCTGGCCTCTGTTATGTTATAACATTAATGCAAAACAGACATATGGGATAATAACAATAGCAGGTGTGAGTGTGAAGTGTGTAAGTTTTTGTGGCTGTCCATTAGCACCAGCAGTGTATCTGATGAATCATATGATTTTAGCGACATTAAAGAAATGTATAGGCTTATATGGTGTTCGAAAACACCGTGTTTTAATCACAGTGCTGGCTGCAGCCATTGTGAAATTTCACTGTTTTAGGTCTAATGAACAGTTATAAACAGCCGCCCACTTATGCACTAATAGGGTGTTTAGTGTTTACACGATTCGGCAAACGTCCAGCAAACTACCAGCAAATGTATTCAAAATGCAAGTGCTAATTACTGGACGTTTGCTGGATAGCGTAAACACCCTATAAGGCAGCAAAACTAAAGCCGCGATGTCAGTCTGTAGGTCAATCTACACCGCCACCGAAAGCTGTTTTTTGTCGTGTTTTTTTACGCAAGATAAAAGTGAGTCTAGTCCCATCGGAACAAGAAAAGACCAAGGGCTAGTCTCCCGAAAGTTTAGTTTGTCGGAAAATTTTCTCATTTTCGGGAAAATTTTTTCCGCAAAATACAACATTTTGAGCTAACAAAAAATCAACCGCTAGATAGAAACTTGACGCCAAACTTGAAATTTTAAGTAAAAGTAAAAAGGTCAAAGGTCGTCAATTTGTATAGCGCATCGTCGCGAACACGCCTCTAATGCGCTTTCGTCACTAACCAGAGCC
>Ga0056128_1003169_pt1 | contig 20027 bp, 14 predicted proteins | sample WorMetLIZISLAND2_FD_71113 | JGI IMG/M metagenome (GOLD analysis project Ga0056128, IMG submission 71113) | Marine gutless worms symbiont microbial communities from Max Planck institute for Marine Microbiology, Germany - Olavius geniculatus... ... | reverse complement strand
CTACGAAATAATGGTGTCGCGTCATTTTATCTGTTTAACCCATTTATGCATAGCGTCCCAAAAATGGGACACCTAGTTTGACGCTACATCAAAAAATAAGTCATGCAGTAATGGGTTAATAAATAAGAATAATAATAGTAATTTCGTAAATAATATCTGTTTAATTACAGCATTACCTTGTATCTGTGTGTTTGTGTATCATTCTGTGTATTTGTGTGTTTTTGTGTCTGCTAATAGCTAACACATCATCAGCATCATTATCATTGTCATGTTCTGTGGGTCTGTTTCAATGTGCCAATGCGGAGTGTATTCACATGAGCTGGAGATGTGATCATGAACCTGACTGTTCTGACAACTCGGATGAAATCGGCTGCAATCACTCAACTGGTGTGCTCTTTATTTTCTTATTTTTTTGCTATATTTCAACCTGTTACATAAATGCACATAGTGACAGCGATTCTGAGTTTAACTGAAGTCAGTTTGTGTTTATGCCTTGCCTGTGTATGGCCAGTCTGTCTCTGTTTTTGTCTATGTGTGTGTCTGTAAGTGATGTCAGCCTGTCTGTCAGTCTTTTACTCTGTTTTCTAGTGATTTTAGTGGTGTGATACTAGTAGATATTGGTGGTGTGATTCTGGCGAATGCAGCTGTCTGTTTTTGTCTGTTACTCTGTATGTTTGTCTGTGGGTGTGTCTGTAGGTATGCCCAGTGGTGAGTCTGTCTGTCTGTCTGCCAGTGAGTATCAGTGTGACTCAGATCAGTGTATCTCGGCTGATCAAGTCTGTGATGGACAAACTCATTGTCTCGATTACTCCGATGAACTCTACTGCCGTATGTCATCATTTTAATTTATCTGTTCTTCTTTGTCAATATTATTATCTCTTTGCTGGTTTCTCTCTGTTAGTATATACTGCTGTTGTTGATGTAGCCCTAACATTTACAGTGTTGAAATTTTTTTATCTTTTAGTTTTTTATCGTCACTGTAGTGTTTTTTGTTGTTGTAGCTGATGGAAAGGAAACTGAAAAATATGGAACTCACATATTTTCAGTTAATCTTGATCAGTTGCATAGCTGACTACTGCTACTGCTGATGCTAATGTCTGTTCTTGTGTTTTTTTTCTGTTAGGGCTGTACCAAATATTCTCATTGTATTTTATTTGGTTTGAATAGTAGGCCAAACAATGTATTTATATTAAGCCGAATAGTAGTGTGAAAAACAGGCTGAATATGAATAATAAGCACTGCATTGTCATGATTTGTTGTTCTTGCATTTTGCCTCAAATGCAGCTGCTATCAGTCAGCCCAGCAGTCACAGCAGCATAATGCATTTTCTTAGCCATTTAGTTTGCTCACTATCAAGAATCTGTCGTGAATCACTGTCATATTTCATCATTGTCAGTAATTTTTGTTAGTATTATTTCTTTAACACTTGTACAAATTACAAAATGTCTGTTTAGAATTTTTTTTTGCTTTTGCGAGTGATGGAACCAGGGCATTTTGCAGCATGTTCAAACTTGCATCAGTTATTCATATTCTGTTCTTATTGGGCCAAATAATATAATAAATTATGTTTATTCAGTTGAATAGTGAAATTTATTATTTGATACAGCCATAGTTTCTATGTGTAGAAGTGATATCTGACTGCAGCCAGTGTTCACAACTCTGTCGTCAGTCGACTTCTCATCATAACTCGTCCATACAATGTTTGTGTGAGCCTGGCTACCAGCTGCAGCAAGATAAAGTCTCATGTGCAGGTCGGTTGAGTACCAGCTTGTATGTGTTCAGTTTAAGTAAATGCCAAGTTTGCTATCAGTTTTTTGATACCAGTTCATTATGTTGCGCCACTGGGGTTTGTCTGCATATGTGTGCAACAGAGTACTTTAGCCATGTCAATCATTGCCTTTTTAAAAAATATTTGTAATTTTGTTTAGTTGGTCTGTTCGAAGATGTTATGAATTGATTCTTATGAAATGTTATGGAGAGTTGGGACATGGTTCATTGACCAGACTTTGCTGATGATCCATGCCGTGATTTCAATCTCTGATATGAAAGTGATTTATGTTGATTGCATTAAGTTTATATTGGGCCCGGGGACGTCGTACGTTATTGCTGTCTTCGTATAGAATGTTTGGGTGTATGTTTATCTTTATTCAGATGTGGACGAGTGCCAGTTGCAGCAGCCCTGCAGTCAGCTGTGTGTAAACAGCGCTGGATCATACCACTGTGACTGTGTGACAGGATACCAGCTTAGACCTGATCGACACACCTGCAAAGCTCTTGGTCTGTCTGTTCTGCATTTTCTAAGATTTGCATTAAGACCCATTTTGTGTGTTGTTGTTGTTGTTGTTGTAACCCACAGCTCCTCTTTTTTTATCAGTTGTCATCGACCTTGAGAAAATCAGCCACCGTGTCTGGGTCATTCCATAGGTCTTGAGTTGTCAGTTGAGTCGGGCGGGCAGGGCACTGAAACAGATGTTCGACGGAGTGTGGTGCCACTCCACAGTCCGGGCAAACATCTGTCACGCCTGCAGTGATGCAGGCCTTGTAAGAGTTGAGGAGCTGGCAATGACCCGAACGTAACTGAGCAAGAGTAGTGCAGACGGACCTGGATTGGTGTTGCAGACAAGAGTGCACACCTTATTTGCAATAAAGGTTCTTACAGCCCAATCTTTATGGGGTGGGATTCTTGGGGCTCGAGCAGCAAAACGAGCATGAATTTTGTGCATTATAGACATCAAAGAACACTTTTGATGGAAGGATAAATTGCTTGAGAGCCTGCATATATGCATCGAAACTAGTTTTGGAGACTCTGCCAGAAATTCCTTTTGAATTCTCCATAACACACTTTAATAAGTTGACCGCTATGTACAATGGCATCTTGCCTTAAAATGTGTGTTAAATTTTTATGAGGGTCAACAGGGGGGTTGAGAGAATAATAGTTTTTAAAAATTTTGTTGCTTAGTTACTCATTTACTTGCTAATTCTTGTCTGTGAGAAACATGTTATTTTTTTCTTTACTTATTTTTTACCGAGTTAACCGTGTGCATGGACATAGGTGGAGAAGCATTTCTGCTGCTTGCAAACCGTGTTGACATCCGTAAAGTAGTTCCCAGCTATGGCAGACATGTGGCGGAATACACTTCTGTTGTGCGTGAACTGGAGAATGCCATATCACTGGATGTGCATTTACGCCGTGGACTAATCTACTGGACCGACGTTACGCTGGACAGCATTAAACGCACCTACGTCAACACATCATCATTATCAGCAGCAGCAGCAGACGTAGTGGATGTGGTTAATACAGGTCTTATAAGTCCAGGTCTGTCATTTGTAATTCTTGGCTTGGTGCCATAACTGTTTATCAGTTAGGACAGTGGACTCGTGATCAATGAGTTGTTGGTTTAACTTCCGGTTGGGTCACTATCAGACGGTTAGTTCAAGGACAGGTGCCTGTCTGTAGACAGAAATTATCTTGGTCAGTATGTAATCAACCACCGAGGCCAACTCAGTCTTCTATCCTTTTTCGGTACATAGCTAAAGTACCAGTCTGCTTAGCTGGGGTTGAGTCAATAAAGTATGCAAGCAAGTTTTTGGTCACAACTTTTATCAGATATTGACCAGACTAGTGTTATTTAAATATCAGTTCTTACAATGAAATAATGTGAAATTTTTTGTCTGATTTTTTCTGACATTAATACGTGACGTAGTAAGTAGTGTTGCATCGTTTCTGAGGTGCCCTTTTTAAAAATAGCCATCCTCTCTTTAATGGTAGGCTGCAGTGTGAATCATTATTCTCAATTCAGATTTGTTGTCCAGTTTTTCAATTGCGTCTTCAAGCTGCAGTGCAGCCTGTGAAATGCTGTTGTCTGTTTATTTCCTATTCCCGGGCAAAGTCTTTTGAATAACACCTGAGCAGAGAGGGGATGGCTTTGTTACTGTTTCTGTGCCAGTGACAGTAGAAGCATGCATATGTGCATTGATTGTTTGTTTGATGCTCAGGAGGCGTGGCTGTAGATTGGATGCATGATAAGTTATTCTGGACTGACTCTGGTACGTCGATGATTGAAGTGTCCAGTCTTGATGGATACATGAGGAAAGTGATCATCTGGAAAGACATTGATAAGCCACGTGCTGTAGCCGTTCACCCAGCTCAAGGGTTTGTATTAGATCACACACGTAGTAGCAGCAGCACACATGCAATCAAAATTGTTTTCGTGATAAATTTGTAAAATTCCTACCAACTTTGATAATTTTTACGCACGAAAGCAGCTACTGCTTTTAGCACGTCTTAGCCATCACAATTCTCTCCGTCCGTCTGTCTGTCTGTCACACGGGTGAATCAGTCAAAAGCGGTGCAAGTTAGGATTACCAAATTTTCACCGTCGGCTGCACGGAACTATCGTTATGCGATCCAGATATAGAATTTGGTATTTATGTATTAACTTAGCGTAAACACCCCAATTTTTAGCTAAACTATTGAACTGGAACTGCTATAGGCTTTCGCGCATCTCGTGAGCATTAGCTCAAATTTCTTGTTGGCACAGAGAGGGTCAGGAGGATAGAATTATGTAAGATGCACTCATTTTCCACCTCACCTAATTTATGTTAATGCACTACCATGTGAAACAGATGCTTCAAATTGTTACACTACATGGTGATTATTTGTATCAGATTGCTCACCTTTGCATCATCAATGCAACTGAGGATGCCACACGATTTAATAATTTTGTGGTGCTGGATTTTTTACGGTGAAAATAGCAGACAACATAATAGCTGACTGATGAGCTTAAATACATCTAATCGATGAGTGAATGCTGTTTGATCAGTTGATCGTTGATTTTTCTAGCAGCCAGTGGTGTTGCATCTAAACCATTGTGTCCGTGTATGCACTTTGAGCATAAACTCTGATAATTTGCTAACGAGCTGTTACACAAACTTATAATTCTGTTAATTAATTTACACTTCAGTTTATTATGTGGTTAATTAAGTCGTTGCAGCATTTAGTGGAGACAACAACTTAGCATCGTGTAACAATTTGGAGCATCTACGTTGAACACGGTAGTGTGTTGACTTTTCGCACAAATTATTGACCCTATGCAATGTGGTGCCGCAAGAAGCGATCAGAAAATTAGTCTAACTGTACTGTATTGATCTTATTTTTGTATTTTGGGCTAAGCGTGTGGTGAGAACGTCAGCAGACACGTGTTGACTAATTTCTAACATTTTGTTGTGTTGTTGTTTTTTGCTGCTTGCTCAAATTGTGGATACTGAATTTTATAAACCCTTTTGACTTGGACTCGAGCTGTCATTACTCGGACTTGAAGCCATTGGCTTGAACTTGGACTTGGACTGGACTGCATTACTGCATTTAGTTGTACATAGTTTATTGTGCTGAATATTGCTAAAATAATGAATGGCGCTAATAATCATGTTGCTGTTACCATACCACCATGCACGATGGATGACCTAATTGACATCTCACTCTGTGTGTTGTTGTGTTACAGAACGTTGTACTGGACTGACTGGGGGGCGAGGCCACGCATTGAGTGTTCCTCAATGAATGGTGTGGATAATCGTACTATGGTCATCCAGTCTTCGCTATACTGGCCGAATGGTCTAACTATTGACTACGCTGGCAGTAGACTGTACTGGGTTGATGCTAAACATCATGTCATTGAGTCAGCCCAGCTGGACGGATCGGACCGGACCACTGTACTCGATAGAGGTGATGTCAGGCCAGTGTTTGAATTGCTGAGAGAGTTGGGGGGGTTCAACCCCCAACTGTTTTCTTAACTTCCCTAACACCTTGTCATATTAGGCACTGGGGGTCAGCTATGTACTATATACGTAGAATTTACGTCACAGTTTTGGTTGGGTTACAACTGTCGAAAATTTCAACACCCCAGCTAATTTTCTACAATTCAGACACTGTGTCAGATTGAAATGTCAGCGAATTTTACAGATGTCAGGGAATTGTCAGGAGAAAAATCTTTTGAGGGAAAATTGCTTGAAAACTTTTCCATAATCTGTGTCAACATTGTCAGCAGGCTTTTTAGTATCACACACTTAGTACTCTATGCCGATTATTTTACGCTGTTTATTTTGTTCTGATATTTATATTTATTTTATGCTTTAGTTAGTACTAGGGTTGGGTTACTCTGATTTAGTACCAGTTAAAATGGCCAGGAGTGCCATAAATCGTCAGGGAATCGTCATTGCTGTTTGGAGAATGGTTGCTGCATATATAGTGTAGTAATATAATATAGGGTGTTCTGAGTCTCGAAAAAATGGCACAGAGTTTATGGACTACATTTTTGCAACTTCACTTTAGCAATATTGAAATAATACTATTTGCTTACTTACTCACTATCTCATTGTTGTTTACCACTACATGACTGTAATGTGATGATGTTTGTAATTAAATTTGAAGTAAGTAAAATTATTTTTACAGCACCAGAATTTAAGTGAATCATTGTAATATTATGCTCTGGTGAGTGAACTGTTAACATATGATTAGCTGATTTTCTTTTATATAGGGTAAGGCTTACACTTTATGGTCAGTTATAATTTATTCTGTTATTTCTAGGCTTGCCTCATCCGTTCGGAATAGCATTGTTTGAAGACGATATATTCTGGACCGACTGGCACACAAAGAGCGTTAACAGAGTCAACAGACTTCATGTAGACAACTCTGTCCACACTGTACATACCAGACTGCATTACCCGATGGACATACAAGTCTATCATCCACAAAGACAACCTGTGGCACGTAGGTTTACTGTACTTTCACTTTGTGAGATAGAAATTGTTATGGTTGAATTAATTATTCAACCATAACAATTATAACATAACAACCATAACATAACATAACATTTTAATTAATAACATTTTAATTATAAACAGCTTTGATATTGACATGGGAAATCTGTTAGGTTTTTGTTGGTATGGTTCTATAATCTGTAATGTTTTAATTAAAAGAAGCTTTGATATTAACACAGGAAGTTTGTAAAATTTTGTCTGATGTGGTGTACCACTTATATATTATTTTTTCCTTTATTGCTCCAGAGCTGCTGTCTTTTCTTATGGGTCGGCCACACTTTCTTGCAGAATATAAACCAGGATGATTTGATGACACTTTGCACAAATGTTGCTGTTTGAAATTTTTATAGATATCTCAAGATGTATGTGTGTGTTAGCCATTGTGTCTTTAAGCACGTCTTTTTGTCTCTGTCTCTATATGTCTGTCTGTCTGTCTTTCTGTGTTTGCATAGAGTTGAGTCACTGTGGAGCTAATAACGGCGGTTGTTCACATCTATGTTTACCCACGATGTCCGGCTATTCATGTGCTTGTCCTACGGGTTTTCTTCTGCTGCCTGATGGCCGACGATGTGCTGAAAGTAGGTCGTCCTGTTTAGGTCATCATGCTTGACCTATAACTCTGTGACATATGACTTTTGTACTGTAAGCTCAGCTGATAATCAAGATTCGATCAAGTGTGATTTAATCGTGATAGTTTGTTGAAATCATGGAGTCAGCAGAACTTCTGTTGATTGACAGTGCATAACTTTAGCATGGTTACAATGCATTTTGGGACATTTATTTATTTTTAAAAAATATTTTTAGCATATCTTCATATTGTTAAGCATTTCCATCAGTATTGTAAGAGATTCTATGGTTAACTTTGTTCTAATATAAGACACCAAATGCTGCCAGATGCTTGTTGCTTAATACTTTCATTATTTTATCAATGGCAGTCAGTAGTGTGAATTGTGCACTTTTCAACAGAAACAGTCAGTAAGGGCATGAGTTCACACAGTTTCAACCTTTAGCATATTACCGATTTGTTTACGTTTTGGCAGCCATTGCTGCCATTGTCAGAATGATTTTTATCTGGCATTAGCTGTTGCCACATTGAACAGTTCGTCGTAATGTCTGTCATATTGTCAATAATTGTTTGCTGTGGTGATGTCTAGTTGCAGAAGATAACTGTTCCAAAGAAGGCTGCGAGCAGTTGTTGATACATGTAAAACTTAACTAATAAGGTTCACAATTTGATGTTCGTCATGTAGTTTATTAGTTACTGTTTTGACATTTGAGCATAATTATTCAAAGAACGTGTGGATTGTTCCCATGTGAATGTGAAGTTTCTCGCGTTTACTGGTGCTTGTCATGTCTGTCTGTCCGTTTGTTTCTCTGTCTGTCTACCTGTCACTCTGTCTGCCTGTGTGTGCTTGTGTAGATCTGAGTAGGTTTCTGTTGTTTTCTCAGTCGTCTGACATTCGTCGTATCTCTCTGGACACTGCGGACTCTATGCTGGATGTAGTTCTACCACTGCGAGGCTTACAAGCTGTCACTGCAATGGACTTCGACCCGCAGACAGATCAAGTCTACTGGGCTGATGTCGCAAGGCACACAGTGAGCAGAGCATGCTGGGATGGCTCTCGGCAGCAGGTGCCCTCGACATCTCTATGTTCTCTCACACATTTTCTGCTGCTGGTCAATACAAGAAGATGACTGGGTGGCAAACGGTAGGGCATCAAACTCACAATTAAGAGGTTTTGGGTTCAACTCCTGGTCAACTCGCTATCAAGGGTTTACTAGTATGATGGGTGAGAGTCTGTGAACAAAATGGCTTACTGTGCAATAACAAAGTCAAATCAGCCTCCCATCTCTCAGGGGAAGGTATATTGAGTAGTAGCTTATCTGGTTGGGGTTAAGGTGGGGGTGCATTCTTCTGTGTTGGGTGGCTGTTTTTTACTGCATGATCCCATATAGCAGATGATGCTTTCTGGCTCTGCGATGGTTGGATTTTCCATAAAGGGCTATTCACAACCTTTAACCATTACTACTATTAGCTGGTTTAGATAGCCCGATAGGTTTGTCTGCGTGTGAGTCTGTAACTCTGTACATGTCTCTAGGTATTACTATCAGTTGGTCTGGAGAGCCTTACGGATCTGTGTCTGTGTGTGTCTTGTTTATTGTGCTTGCAGCGTGAGGCGTGTTTCAAGACGTGCTGCATGTTTTAGTGTTTTGATAATCTTTATTTCACCAAGCAAACATTGGTAGACAAAAAAAATTAAACAAAAAGCAACAATATAGAGTTAGACTCAGAGAATTGTCATGTTGAGCAACTAATTATAGAGACAGTAATATCGAACAGGGAAGAAACCTGAAAAAGCACAAATTGCTTTAGCTCTGGCTGTGAATTTGTTTACTCGTATCGGAATGAGGACACTAGGTAATTTGAACGAAAAATAAATTTGACAAGCCTTTATAATTTCCATATTATTTGTATTGAGAAGCGGTTAATGACAAAATCAAGTGATGCAATCTGAGCTATGGCACGAGTGCATTTTATGAGATGATACGTTGCAGTGTTGTAGTGCTACATCTGATGTTCCGATTCTGTTCCGATTTGCTGATTTGACGCCATGTTTTATCCGTCGCTGACACTCGATGTTTCTTGCTATGTGCTGACAACGTGCTGGCCGGCATGTTGGAACTGGACGTGCACGCCGCGAGGCCAGGCTGCCGTGGCCGGGCGTATGCGTGTCTGCAATTGTACACATTCGACCATGACGACATGCCCTGCTGACCAACGTGTACAAGACGTCCACCAACCGATTCCTGTGCAACGACGGATCGTACAAGCCAATTGACAAAGTCATCAGCAAACGTCAGCGTTAACAGTCAAAGAATCTACCATCTGATGACTTGAACAATTAGCACCAGCACTGTCATATCAAGACTTGTCACAGTTTGCCTTTAGTGGACACTATAAACATGTAGTATTCACACTCGATCGACCGCCAAGCGCACTGGAGATTTCTTCGAAATGATAGTGCGCTATATAAATGTTTATTAATTATTATTATTATTATTATTATTCTGTGTCTTTGTCTGCCTGCGTCTGTTTCTACATACTCCTATCAGCTGGTCTTGAGAGCCTGAGGGTCCATGTCTGTCTGTCTGTTTGTCTCTCTGTATGTCTCTCCCTCTGTGTCTGTCTTTAGGTACTCCTATCTGGTCTGGAGAGCCCTGCTGGTCTGGCAGTCGACTGGCTGACTGGTAAGCTGTATCTGATAGAAGCAGCTCGTCGACGTATTGATGTCTCTACGCTGGACGCCAGCATCAGAACAGTTCTTGTCTGGAATGGCCTCGACGCACCACGTGATATTGCCGTTGACCCCATCACTGGGTGAGTGCATTGGCAGCCTAGTATTAGGACGTAGGGATGTAGGGGTGTAGTAAGGGTGTAGAATGGTTTAGAGGGGTAGTAGAGGGTGTAGACTGGTGTAGGGGTTGGGGGCTCACGGGTGTTGACATTTTTGTTGACCCCACTACTGGGTGAGTGCAATGGCAAAAAGGGGGCAATTGTCGTGGACCTAATTTTTTTGCTGTTGGAAAATTTTTGGAAAACTTTTCTCGTGTCAGATAATTTTTGTCCAAAAATGCAAAATTTACAGCCAAACAGCTTATTTGGGTGGGGAATTTAAGAACAAAATTGGAATTTTGAGTACTCGTCATCCCTTTTGTCAGAAATTTGCATTCTGTCTGTTGGAATTCTGTCGGAAATTTGGAGTGTCTGTCCGACAATTGTGACTTCCTGTCTGCCTACTTTTTTTAACCTGCTGAATGAGTGTATAGCAGTCTCGGACTAAGGCACAGGGTGTAGTAGAGGAGGAGGTGTAGATGGGGAGAGTAGGGTTATAGAGTGTAGCAGGTCTAGGTGTGGAGGGGCTGACTGTGGGGTGACGTTGCTGTTGACCCCACAGCTGGGTGGGTTACCTGCCTGCCACACAACACAAGTGAACGTGCCACCAACTTAATTCCAGCTAGCAGACAGGTACATGATTAGCCTACCCTGGAGGGGAGGCCAGGCTGTGTTTGCTTTGGTGGTGGTTGTATGCTTAGACGGTTCATCTGTTTGCAGACAGTACACTGTGTCTCGAAAAATAACATCCCCAACATTTTTGACTGTAACTTTAAAACCAATTACCAGATTTTGATAATTTTTGGTACGAATATTCCTGACACAACTTGCCATCAAATGACCGTTCAGTTTCCCATTTCACCCAATGTATGCTTCTGCACTCCCTAGGGAAATCAGATCAAGCGAAATATGTGTTGAAATAAACAGAAAACCTGAAAAAAACATCCCCCGATATTATCGATCATAACTTGAAGAAAGATTTTCAGATTTTAATAATTTTTGGCAGAAATATTTTTAACACCACTGGCTATTAAATAAGTGTTTCAGTTTCCACCTCACCCATCATCTGCTTTTGCACTACCTGGGGAAATCAGACCAAGCATAATACTTGTTAAAGTGAATGAAAAAACGTCGATAAATTCTATCTGTCTTAATCTGTGGCCCCCAACAGCCGGTCTATTACAAGGTTTGACTGTCATGCAGCAGTGTGTCTACCAGATAAAGTTTAAGAATGTTTGTGAAGTCAAGAAGCGACTGGTACAGCCTGCATTGGTCTGGAGCAGAACAATATCAATACTGCTGTCAATAAATGGAGAAAGCGTCTCCTTGCCTGTTTTTACATGGTGGGCCAACACTCCAAGCAATTTTACTGCAGGCAGTTAAAAATTGACAGCTGGATGAAATGTCAACCAAAGTGTCAGAAATGTAAACAAAATGTGTTTTTACGCATTATGTTAATTAAGCAATCATATCGCATTGGATAAAAAGTGATATTTCACTGGTTGTGTTTTTCCCAGGTAGTGCAGAAACAAACGTTGGGTAAAATGGGAAACTGAATGGTCATTTGATGGCAAGTTGTGTCAGGAATATTCATACCAAAAATTATCAGAATCTGATGGTTTGTTTCCAAGTCACAGTTGAAGATGTCGGGGATGTTTTTTTTTTGAGACACAGTGTAGTATCCGCTTGATAGTGAACCAGCTATGAATCAGATTTACCAATTAAGCTAGCATACAACTATATTTTGCTGGATGGTCAGCTCTGTCAACAGACTAACAGCCAGCGTCTTTAACTGAGTAGGTCAGTACTCAGTATGCCAGCAGTCCTGATAACAGGGCCTACTGTTTCTTCCCCATCGATGCTCTTTGTTTTATGTATCTTCGAAACATGGTGCAGAGCCAAGAAAATGTTAACGCTGCCCAGTTAGTCACCACGACCACGTGTGGCTTTGCTAGTAGACCTGCTCGTATGAACCTAATGTACTATATTTACACTAAAAGCATCCCACTTTGTCTTTGCTAAATAAAGATCAATTTTCAAAATTTATTCACCAGCACACTCTGCCGACAATTTGCAACAAAACTGTTATTTTTAAGATCCCAACACACTTTAAAGGGTACAGTATGCAGTGCTGTTTGTTTGTTTCTCTGTTTGTCTGCCTGTGTCTCACTGTCTCTGTCTGTCTGTCTGTTCGTCTGCGAAGCTGGATGTTTTGGACTGATCGGTCGAGGATAGAGCGGAGCAGCATGGACGGCTCCATGCGTCAAGTGATCGTCAGTGGTGACGTCATGACTCTGCAGAGCGTTGCTGTTGACAACCACCGGGATGCCATCTACTGGACTGATGCTGCACTACACAGGATTGAGACTTCACGCAAGGATGGAACCCAACGCCGGGTAACTACTACATGCTGTAGTAGTAGTAGTAGCAGCAGCAGCAGCAGCAGCAGCAGTAAAAGCAGCAAACTCAGAAACTTACTATTAGTATATCGGAGGCGTGGCAGTGTTACAATTAGGAAGTAGGACTTGTGATCACAAGGTCATTGGTTCAACTCTCAGTCGGGTTTTCTATCAAGTGTTTAGTACTTGGATGGGTGATTAAACATCTCAGTATATAACCAGCACCAAAGTCAACTCAGCCTTTTATCCTTCCGGGGTAGATAAATCGTGTACCAGCCTGTCTGACTGGGGTTATGGCAATGCACATTTACCTGTATTGGTGGCAGGTTGGCAAGCGACGCCTAGTAGCTCTGAAATGGGTTTTCTGTGAAGAGCTATCGTCACTGTCTTGGCAAAAAGGTGCAAGTCCTTTTACCCAAAATTGAGATAATTGCAAATAAAGATTTTTGTTTGTTTTTTCGCAGAAATATGGTATAAGGGATGAGTTACAGTGTATACAACTAGTCTCATCGGATGTGAGTTAGTCTTGTGCTTATAACTGCTTACAGACGCTGGTATCACGTGGTGTTCCGCATCCATTCGGCATCACCGTAGATGATGACCTAGTTTACTGGACAGACTGGGTCACCCGCAGCATAGAGTCAGCAAATAAACTTGATGGTTCTGGTCGAAAAATAGTGATGGGCAGACTGGAAAATCTAATGAATATTCGTCTTTTTAATCGACAAAGAATACCAACTGGTAATGACTGGCATGCTTAATTGGCTAATTAGTTTTGCCAATGGAAAAATGTTATGTTTGCACTGGAAACAGCATTGAAGCATTGAATGTACAGAATTGGAAAGCCTGTTGCTAGTTGTCCTGATGTACACTGTGTCCCAGTAAAAAGTGGTCCCCGAAATAAATAGCTGTAACTTAACCAAAACGTGTCAATTTTGTCTGAAATTTTAAAAATAATAATTTTAGATCAAGTCAAGTGGATCAGTCAGAAAAAAGCTTGCAACATCAGTTGTATTAAGCTGTGGTCTTATGTTTTCCTGCTGATGTTTTCAAGTGTTTTTAACGAAGAACCTCCGAGCTTTCTCAGGCAATTGGTGTGGAACTTTGCCACTAGATTGATAGCTGGATGTTTTTTTTATATAATACGTTTGAATATTAGAAAGCCAAAAATGTGCAAAATTTGGGCTGTTTATGACGACTTTAGACTTTGATTGCAAATATCTCTGGAACGGATGGACAGACATTTGTCATGCTGTCAGTACTGAGGGCCTTGTATGAATCCAAGACTTGAGTGCATTTGTACGAGGCATTTAAACAGTAAGATGTCCGGCAGAGTAGTTCCAATGACTTTATCTGGTTGCTGTAAGCGTTAACAAGTTGTGTGCGTGGAAAACACATCAAAGAGCCACAGAGCGTCACCTGCCATATGGGATCACACAGTGTTACATGCCACCCAACATGCGTCACAGTTTGTTTACGTTAAGATATGTTCAGTGCATTGTTATTGACAAAGGGATCAAGCAGCAGCTTACTTGCCTTAAACTAGAAGCTTGCATCGAGGCCAAAGGTGGCCACTTGAAGCTCAAACTCTGAAGACAAGTTCAGAATGATTGTCTCAAAGACTGTTTCAAATTTTGTAAAACATCTATCAAGTATTAACGATTTTACACTAACTTATCTGTAGGTGTGCCACTAATTTTGGGTCATGGTGTAGTAACCACTCGATGGTGACCCGATGGTGGTCAAACTCATGACCTCGTAATCGTTAGTCCGACACTATTACCATTATGTCACCAAGCCAGTTAGTAGTAGTAGTGGTAGTAGTCATAGTTGTTGTTGTTGTTGTTGTTGTTGTAGTGTCCAGCCCATGTCTAGTAAACAATGGCGGCTGTAGTCATCTCTGTCTATTATCGTCATCCACTCAGAATTTTTCATGTGCTTGTCCGACTGGTGTCACGTTGTCTGCCAACAACAAAACTTGTCACACGGGTAAATATATATTCTTTGTGCTTATTTTTTTCTTTACGTCAAAGGGGAGGTTATGTGACTGGGTCTGTTCTGTTAGTTAGTTAGTTTGTTTGTTAGTTGGATAATGGAAAAATTTACAAACAAATTTTGTGGAGGGGTTGGGCATGGCCAAAGGAGGGAGTGGTTAGATTTTGGCATCAATTTTTTGGTGAATTCTGAATCACAATTCTCAATTTTTTTTATATAATCATTAACTTGTCATTTATCTGATCAACTTAAGAATGTATGATGATAGTGAAACATTTTTAGAGGTATGGAGACTGATTATTTGACCAACCAGTCGAGTTTTGTTTTTGTTTTTGTCTGTCTGTCTGTCCCTGTCTTTGTGTTTGTGTTGTTGTAAAATCAGGCATGCTTCATATGCTGTTGTCAGCTGCGACTAATTAATTCTGAAATTGTTTCATTTTTTATTGTTTAGAACATTTTGATTAGGCCAAGTGTTGCTGTTTCATTATTTTGTCTGTTGCCAACATTTTGAATGTCTGTGTACATACTGCTATATCACTGTGTCTAGTATTGTTTTGTTTTACTTTGACTATCATTGTGTCAATCTGATATACAAAATAAATTGTCCATCTCAGTTCGTGCTCATCTATGTGCGACTGTTGTATAGCTCTTGATGTCCTAGTTTCTGTCTGTATGTCTGTGTCACTTTCTTTGTCTTTGTCTCTTTGTCTCGGTGTTTTTAGGTATGTCTAATATGCTACTGGTAACAACTCATTCCAGTCTACAACTCGTGTCTCTTGATGTTCCGTACTTTGCTGACGTTATTTTACCTATACCTGCCGCCGACCTTGGGAACGCAATCGCTGCTGACCTTGACCCAGTTACAGGTCTGTGTAACCTCATTGTTTCAAGGTCAGCTGTGCATTGTGGCATTTAGCAATGAGGTGGTATGTCTGCAGCCTGCACTTGACTCGCTGTCTACCTCTGTTCTACATGCTCAAAGTAAATGTTGTTCAGTTTGTGTTTCTGCCTAGGTGGCCCGCATTGGGGGTAAATTGCATAGTGACTAACTGTTAAATTTATGCCTTTCAAGTTTTCTTACTCACATGCTTACTTATTTACTTACTTAGTAAATACTTACCTAGTTACTTACTTACTGAGTGGCAACTTGCCACCAGATTGTTCACAGTTGTGCTATATTATGATGCGGCTATCCTAATGGGCCACATTATGGGTCTTGTTTGTTTGTCTTTCTGTCTGTCTGTCCCATATGGGCTCCTAACTCGAAAACACAAGAAAGTGCAGGAAGAAAAAAAAAATTTATGTAAACGTTTCAAGTGCAGTATTAGTTGGTTTGTCAATTTTTAGTTCAAACGTTCAGTGTCTTGATTTGAGTCAGGGTCACCCAGGGTTGTGCTGCTTAAGCGAATGACTGCATAATATGCCGGTAATGAGCTAACATATTCTTTCACTTTAGATTATTTTTGTAGCAGATAAGTTTTCTCTTTGTCCTTGGATCAGTAGTGTCCTTAATGCAATGCATGTCACTATTACTACCACTACTAATGCTGCTAATACACCTACTGCTAGGCTACTATTAGGTCCAGTAGCAGTGAGGTGGTATGTCTGCTGCGTGCACTGTATGCATGTAGGTAGCGTGTTCTGGTCTGACGCACGTACCCAGCGGATCTACCGTAGTCCACGCTGCCTCTACAACATTGCTGCTGCTACCAATACTACTACTACTACTAGTAATAGTTGTAGTGGTAGTATCGGCGGCACTACTGCAGCTAGTAGTAATTGTGAGGTGGAGGTACTGGTGGCTGACAGTATGGTGGAAGGTCTGGCATTGGATCACGTGACTCAAACGCTCTACATCACAGACTCCAGACGTGCAACCATTGAAGCTATCAGCATCAACTTGCCATCGAGAGCAAGAGCTGCACTAGTCTCTCACGATCTTGATGAGCCTCGAGCCATCACAGTCCATTACGACACTGGGTCAGTACTACTGCTACTGCTGAAATGTTTGGTACTTGCTATAACAGCGCTTCTTACATGAGTCAGACAAGTGACTGGATGCGCTTCTGGGCAAGTGGCAGCTGATTGGCATGGGCCTATGATACCATGGTGCAGTGGTGCACCATGCGGCCATCCATAGTAAGACTGCGAAAAATTGATGATATAAAAACAGGTGAATTGTATTGTTTTGCATTGGTTTTGTATGAAAATGCATAAAACTATTAATATCAAGGCTTAGTATTGTAGAAACTGGTGAAAACAGATTTAAAACTGCGGCTTAGACCACTTTTGGCAGACACCTACCAACCCTTATACCTGACTCTCTATAATAGTCACGTGGCTGTGTGTTGTAGTTACATGGTATGGACTGACTGGGGTTGCAGAGTGGGCTGATTTGAACGGCGCTGAGAGACTATTGCTGGCCAGTAACAGTGTTAGTTACGTGACTGTGTAGTAGTTATGTAGCTGTGTTGTTGTAGTTACGCGGCTATGTGTTGTAGTTACATGGTGTGGACTGACTGGGGTCGCAGGCCGAGGCTAGAGCGGGCTGGTATGGACGGCTCTAATAGACTGTTGCTGGCCAATGAAGGTGTTGGCTGGCCTAATGGAGTCACAATTGACCCACAGACACAGCGCGTGATCTGGGTGGATGCTAAGAGCGAGGTACTGTTTTCCTCTGTCTGTCTGTATCTCTCTGTGTATATTTTTCTGTCTGTATGTTTATATCTCTGCATGTGTGTCTTTTTGATTGTTTCCTGCTAACTTGAAGCAGTGTCAGTCTGTTGAAGCAGTAGCCAATAAACTGTAAGAAATTATCAAATCCCTAGCGACATCTGGCGGTCAGCGGAAATTGTTCAAGGAAAGACACAGTGACAAATCATGAAATCACGAAGTTTTGGTCAAAGTCGCCGACACAAATCATGACAGTCGCGGACACAAACCATTTTGACATGTTGAGATGTTTGCGACAAAGTCTGTGACAAGTCCGCGACAAACCTGTTTGTGTCACTTTAGTGGAATTTAGTTCGTTACAATACACGAGGGAAGTCGGCAACAAAGTCCGCGGACTTTGTCGCGGACACAAATCGTGAAAGTCATCGACATGATTTGTGTCGTGGACTTTCATGATTTGTGTTCACTTCTTTCTCCGCAGGGAAATTTTTGTGAAAGTTGCAAAGTTGGTGTAATGGAATTTGGGCTAGAGTATGGGTCTGGACAGCAGGGATAGAAAGCTACTGCTATCGAATATGTGGGATTGTGGGTAATTTTTACGGGCGTATCAATGGCTGAGTGCATTGCCAGTTGTCTCTCGGTTTGTCTCTCTTTCTCTCTGTGTATGTCTGTCTGTCTGCCTGCCTCTCTGTCTTTCTATATCTGTCTCTCTGTGTCTGTTAGGTGTTGGAGAGTATTAGTCTGGACGGCAGTGACAGAAGACTTCTACTATCGAACGTGGGCCACGGCTACGGCGTTGCAGTCTTCGAGGGCATGGTCTATTGGTCAGATTGGAGCCAGCGCTCAGTATGGAGAGCTTCTATTGGTAGTGGCAATGTGTCATCAGAGGGTCTGGCTGATCGTACTGGTGAAAGTTTTAGACGTTTGGTCGTTGACGGACTGACTGGTTTGATGGACCTGCATGCTGCTATGACAACTCGCTCTCAACACTCACACCGTCAGTAGTCTCTGCAGTAATAAGTAGTTTATTATTTGGCCGTCCTAACAGGCCACATTGCATGTCTTGTCTGTCTGTCTGTTTTGTCTGGATTTCAAACTTGAAAACAAAAGGCGTAAAAAAACAAAAAAAAAATTGGTTTGAATGTGGCCTGGATCAGGAAAAACCAGTGTGCCAACGTATTATTTCCAGTTCTCATTGGTTATCTGTAATTTTTTAAACAGCTTGATTTTTGACCTGCAAAATAGCTGCAATGTTTTGGCATGTATTGATCGATTAAATGATTGATTTTGATTAATGGATCAGTCATGTGATTGTTTCATTGTTTGATTGCTGAATTTAATGCATTTGTAGCAAGACCAGCCTTGGGTTTTTTAACATCTTGTTCACTAAGTTAATCAGAAAGTAAATAGATAATTAAGTATAAACAGATTGGTAAGTAATGTAGCTTACTTACCTTGTTTTTCTGTTGTCTGGTGATTGGTGATTGGTTGTGGGGTAAGCAATGTCCATAGTCCTTGAGATCACAATTGTCTGTGTTGGACCATCTCATCTCAGTAATGTAACCCATGTACCTTGTGTTTCTGCATGCAGTGAATGGTTGTGGGGTGAACAATGGTAATTGCAGTCATCTCTGTCTACGTAGTCCTACAGGCCAGAGTTGCTTGTGTCCGTCTGGTCTTCTGCTGCAGTCTGACCGTCACACCTGCGCCGAGTGTGAGTCACTTACCTTGTGTTTTATCGTCTGCTTTTAAATGGTTGCTTGCTGGTCAGAGACTGAACAAAAAACGATTTTGTAACGATATGTTAACTTTATTTTGATGCATTTTCAAACAGAACTGTAAATATAAACTGAGTCTCTCCTTCTCGCGTGCTTTGTAATGCATATAACGCTGTAGTGCTGTTTGTCTCTGTGTATGTTGTTCTGTCTGTTTGTTTGTCTCTTTGTCTGTTTGTTTGGTACTTTGTCTATGACTAATTCTCTGCTTATCCACATGATATTAATGTCTGTCTATCACATATTGACAGGGTTTTTGCTGTTATTCGCTGAAGCGTTGTTAACGCGTATATTGCTGAAGTGATATGACGTAACATTACGTAAACGGTGTGAAATTTTCACTGTTCTTCAGTAGACGCCAGACTACGTCACAATGATGTCATGTCACTGTCTCTGTATATCTGTGCCTGTATCTCTGCGTGTGTTCCTGTATGTGTGTGTGTGGTTTAGCTGCAAGTCACACTACTACTGACGACGCACGTCACTCACCGTAAGTCTCTTTCTGTGCACCACTTCATCTGTCTCTTTATCCGTTCCATGTTAAAGTCTCCGTCTCTCTGTTTCTCTCTGTGTCTGTGTTTGTTTTATATTAGTGCATCCTTATGTGCTGTGTTTCGACTTGATTGGAAAAATTTGATATCTACATTAAATCATTACTTGCTCTCCATCTTTTTGTGTCTGTCTGTCCGTCTGTCTGTCTGTCCGTGTTTGTCTAATATGTTTTTTAGTTTCACCAATGTATCATGTTAGATGCAAGTTTTTCATATATATGTCTTGCTTGTTTATCATTTTTGCAAGTGAATTTATTGAATGGCGAAGATTTTTTGAAGGGGTGGCATGGCTAGGGTCAAGTGAATCTTAAATCTTTGAGTGTTGCATTCTACTAACTCGGAGACAGTGGCGTAGCCAGAATTTAGTTGTATTGAGGGCATTGGAAGCGTGGGGTATGGGGAGGGGTGTCCCCTCCCTACGGGG
>Ga0056128_1003167_pt1 | contig 20027 bp, 20 predicted proteins | sample WorMetLIZISLAND2_FD_71113 | JGI IMG/M metagenome (GOLD analysis project Ga0056128, IMG submission 71113) | Marine gutless worms symbiont microbial communities from Max Planck institute for Marine Microbiology, Germany - Olavius geniculatus... ... | reverse complement strand
TGGGGGCACCGCCCCCTTAAAATTTGGGAGGGCAAAAAACGTCCAAAATTTAGTACGTTTTACGACAACTTTCGAGTTTGACCGCAAATATCTCTAAACTGGATAGAGATATCGACAAGCAGTAAACGGCGCTATCAAACACGGTTAATTCCGCGTTGAACAAAAAAAATTGTGTAAACTTCGGTCTTCTACGAACCAAGTTATAAGAGCTCATGTTGACCTACCCTAAGTCGAATATTTCAGAAGATTATATTTCGGCCCCTAAGGGGTGTTGCGCCCACAAATTTTTACATGTGCTAGAAAATGACTAAGTCTTACTAGTGCACCCCCCACCGGGGACTGGGCCCCCTTACTATTTTTTTCAAAGGGGGTCAAAAATTGGCTAAAATTGCAATAAATGAGCTTTTATAACTTGGGAGTTAGGAGGTGTAGCCCAACGAAACTTTGGCACTTGACGCGGCGGCTCTAGCTTGGGGTGTTAACGCAAGTACAAAATTTGGGGGCACCGCCCCCCTTAAAATTTGGTAGGGCAAAAAACGTTCAAAAATTGGTGCAATTTACGACAACTTTCGAGTTTGAGCGCAAATATCTCTGGAACCAATGAAGATAGCAACAAAATCTAAACGGCGTTGACGAGAACGATCTTTTGGGCATTGAACAAAAGAAATTTTGTGAAATTCGGTTTACTATGAACAAAGTTATAAGCGCTCATGTTACCTACCCTAAGTCGACAATGCGCGTTCGGCGTATGCCAATGCATTTGAGTTCGGGCCACGTGACTTTGATGCCGGGGAAATTTTACCCTTCCCTCTAATTTTTCCCAGTCGGACTTAGGGCGCCGGGCGGACTCACGTCGGCTTTGCCCCAAATTTCTAGTTTGAATATGTTTTATAATTGGTGAGAAATATGCAGGTTGAAGATTGAAGAGCTCACAGTGCAGGCGATTGCATGCAGTCAGTCAAGTTACAGTGAAGAGGAATATGCAAGGCGCTTAGAGCTGGCAATGGCCGAGCTCAGATGTCAGGCAAAAGAGCAAGAAGCACATTACAGAAAAAAATTAGCTGCCATAGAGCAGGAAGCTTCTGATGTGAAGAATGAATTGACTGAAAGGTTGTCGGCAGTGGACACTGTATGCGAGCAGTTACGTGTTGAAAAGGAGACTGCAATAGCGGAACTGGAAGAGCAACATCGACTCCGATTGTTGTTCATCACTGAATCACAAGAGGAACAGGTACAGAGCATGAATTAAGACTTTTTTTCTGAGGAATTTGAATTTATTTAAAATTTTTAAAGCCGTTTAGAATCATTTTTGTTTGAATTTAGTATCAGTTGTTAATTATGATCAAATTTTGATATAGTTTTTTTGTCATTTCTCGACATATTGATGTTTTTGCTCTATGCATGACAGAAAATAACTTGTCACACATATAGAGAGTGCTTGATATTCAACAACTGTTCTGACAGTTGGTAAATTTTTTTTGTGCACTATATTAGCTCATACCATGGTTTGCTTTAGTCCGTTGGTGTCAAATATATAAGATTTAAAACAAAAACTCTTACAAGACCTAGATTTTACAACTCAGTTTTTTCCAGGCAGCTATTCAGTATTGTAATTTGATTTTAATTGTGTTTTTAGCCATTATTGTAACTTTGAATTTGTTTCTATTGGTTATGTACTTTTATGATTAGTTGCAGGGTAAACTCATCATTGTAACCTGCTTTTGTGCAGCACTTGTGCTGTTGTGTTTCTGAAATAAATTTGATTTAGTTTTGAACCGCACATATACATCATGTGCGGATGCATGTGTAGCAATGCCAGCTACTTGCATCTCGCAATGGTCTGGAGGAGAAGCACCAGTCTGAGATTGCATGCCTGGAGCAACAGCTTAAGCAGAGTATTGACGCCAGGAACCAGCTGCAAGATGAGAGCAATGCCAAGTTGGTTAAGGCTCAAGCAGTCTATGAGAAAGAACTGGAGACACTGAAGTCATCCCGGAATGTGTCAAATGATGAACAGTACAGTCAGCTGCAGCAGCAGTTTGAAGACTTCAAGAAATGCAGTTCCATTGCAGAACGGGAAGCAAAGCAGAAAATTGAAGACTTATCGAATCAACTTTTATGTGCAGAAGAACTTAAAACAGACTTAATGAGCAGATGCAGTGGACTAGGTCAACAAGAAGCCAGTCACCAGCTGGAAATTAATTCTTTACGTCAACAGGTTGATTCAGTACTGTAACTTTGAGTCTTGCGTAAACTAGAAATGTGTCAGCCCAGTGTCAACATATAGTGCAGCCATCTGCTTAAACTTTTGAGTTGAAAATCAGCACACTCGTTACCCATTCCATGGGGAACTTTAACACCAATGATGTTTTCTTGCATTTTTCTGTTTTTGCATTAGGAGCTCATTTGAGACAGATGGATGGACAGGCAAAATGCTTAATGCAGCTTTTTAGGACAGCCACACAATAATTTTTTAGCATAAAGTAAGATAATTTTGAGAATAAATTTACTTACGATATATTTAGGACTGTATTTGAATGTTTCTGTTATTGTTAATTGTTCACTGTGATGACATGTTGTTCAGTTGGCAGATTCTGAGCAAACAGTGGTCAATATGGACAACCAGTTGGCTCAGTTACAGACAGAATTGTCATCACTCCGACTAACTTTAGGTCAACAGATGATGGATCTTGTTGCAAAGTCCAGTAAGTTGTAGTTTTGTCAACTTTTGGACTTTTTTGTCTCAGCCGCCATCAGGCATTGCCAGAGGCATCATGTTTTTGCACCTTCCAATGAGTGAGTGCACATCTATACTGTGTTAGTTCACCTGTGATGTTGTTTCTATGATATCTGCGATGTGTATTGCTGGATTTTTTCCAAACCTTTGTTAATTGTCGACATAGATAAAGTGATGAAATTTTAGCATTGACAGATCGAAAGTCAAACTCTCAGACAATCATTATCAACGACGAAAAGAATAACATTTTGGGATTTTTGTTCTACAATGGTCTCGGTATGCATTGGTGGATTTTCTCTTAATTTTTGACTCTGTTACACTTTGGATCAAGTATGAAATTTTTACAGTCTGATGTCCAAAGATATCTATTGCAAAATTAAGATCATGAAAAAGCACAGAAATTAGTGATTAGAATTACTTGGTGCTCTGTTGCACAGTGACTGTGTATTAACATTTCTGTAAATGCTTACAATATAAGCGTTTTACTTTCTTCTTATAATTTTTTTTGTTATATCAACGTATGTTTGTTAATGTGGCTTATTCTGTGTGTGATAACAGCTGCAGTTGGTGAGTTAGAGGCCTGTAAACTCCAGCACTTGGCAACCATAGAAGACTTACACAGGGAATTAGTTGCAGCAAAACAGCGTTCAGCTGAACTTGAGAAAAACAAAGAATCTCTTGAGTCAGAACAACATCTGAAGGCCACTGAACATTCTCTCCAGCTCCAGTCACTACAAAAGGTGAATTTGTCTGATTGCATTAAAATTTGGCTTTCTTCTTTATTATGAACTAATCCACTGAATTACTGTCGTCATTTTAGTTTGCCGAAGCAAGTAAAACTAACAACAAAGTGAAGCAGCAATGTGGCCCTAAATAACAAATAAATTCAAGATTCAAACTAATCTTATGTTGACTGATGGATGTGTAATGAGCAGACTGTGGATGCACTGGAAACGGAGAACAAACGTTTAGCTGAAGAGGATTCTCAGCAACTGAAGGCATTGAAACAAAGCGCTGAGGAGACACAAAAGCAACTAATAGAAGCACATTCTTCAACTGTAGAAGACTTAACAAATCGTCATCAACAAGACTTAGCAGCCATCAAGCAGCAGGCTGAAGACTCGCTGGCACAGTTGCAGCAGGTTTATGTTGTAGCTGTTTTTTTGTAGAACAAATGTTTTTAGTATATTTTTGCCAGTCCACAAATTGTTAATCAAAATGTAGACTGTATTATAATTAATTATACCACATAAAGTTTTTTTTCTTGTGTGTATATGTGTATATTTGGGGAAATTTTATTGCATTTAGTATTACAGGTAGTTTTTAAATATTTTTTTTGTATTGGCAATGATTTCATTAGTTTATTTCTTTCTTGTTCTTTCTGTGTTGTTTATGGACCAAGTGGTTTGATTCAAATAAATGATTGACCGATTGATTGGCTGAATAACTAGCAGATAAGTCGATCAATTAATTTGTCAAATATATGGATAATAATATTGTGTCCTTTGTGATTCAGATTGTAGATGCTGTTTAGTCGTACTCTTACAGTGTATACACTGTTGGTTATTTTTGTTTTGTGTGCAGAAAATGGACATGGAATTGACTGCAGAACGTGAGAAGCTGATGGCAGATAAAATCCTCGTTGAATCGGAGCTGAAAACTGTTAATGAAGACTTGAATGACCAGCTCACAGCAGCAAAGTCTCAGGTTGGTAAACTTGTATTCAGTCATTTGTCTTTTGCAGACTTGTCAAATTTCTTAGTATGTAAGTAAGTAAGTAAGTAAGTAAAACGTCAATTTATATAGTGCATCAATGCCAAAAGCCTCTGATGCTCACGTTATACCCATGTCAGGTCTGTCTGACTTTGCTCCATGTTGCATTTTTCGAGCCAAGTTTTGCAGCAAAATAACGCACAATAACTCACTCCACTTATACTTTACCTGTCATGTAGATATGTATTTAAATTTTAATACAGCATTGGTTAAACATTTCTTTGCACGTCCAACCATGCTGTAGCAATGGTCTGCAGTTAGCATGTCTGCTAAATAGGTTCACTAAGTTTTGTTGCTTGATAAGTAACATTTTTTATTACCAATAGCCGTTTTTTGGCATTTTTAGTCACCAGAGTCAGTGACTTTAGTGTTGGAATTGTAATGATATTTAAGTAATGTTGTTGTGCCAGCAATCAAAAACGTGCCAGCTTTGATGCAGTTTTTATTAGTGTTTCAGGATTGTTTTCAGTTGTATGAAGAAGAATATCAATTTCTTTTGCATGATTAATGCTGTTAATTTTTTTGTCTACTGCATATGACCTGGGTGTGCAGTTGCTCTCAATGGACAGCGTGAGAGATAGAGATTTAATGTTTCATGCAGTAGGCTGCTGCTGCTGCTGCTTTCACAGCTTCTGCATAGTTTTGTCATATGGTATAGTATGATTGTATAGGTGTGTGTGTGTGTGTATGTTTGTGCTTTTGTTGGATTTAAGTGCTACATGTTGTGTAAAACGAAATATACGTTTTTTTTCTGTTCTACTGCACAACCGGCATCACCTTTGCTCAATCTGGCTGCGATCATGAAGTTCTGTCGTATCTGGATCTGTTAAAATTTTGTTAATTTGAAGAAACCGGTTCACCTTTTCAGTGTTTACTGCTTGAAAGTGCGGCATATCATGATGACTGATGTTTTTGTTTATGCTGGCCTTCCTTGTAGACCACATTATGGGTCTTGCTTATTTTTTTATCTGTCCGTTCGTCTGCAGTATGTCTTATGCAGGCTCCTAACTTTAGAACAAAAAAATGTGGCAAAACCATTTTTCTTCTGAACAGGAGTAACTCATGTGCCAATATTGAGTGCAAATGGTCAAAGGTTAAGGTCATGGAAACTTAATAAGAACTTTCAGAAAATGACGCATATGTCATGTAAGTGTTTACTTGCTGCCAGCATGCGAGTGCCAGGTCATGGTACACCAGCCACAGTGCTGTGGGCGGGTACAGTCAGTACACTGGTCACTGGTGTGCAGTGGGCACTAGACAGATGGCCGCATACATGTCAGCATATGTGCTTATGTTGTTGGTTGGCTTATTGTGTGCTGGTATAATTGTCCGCGTGAGTTCTGCTGAACTGCTGTTCTGTTGCTGCACTTTTTGTTCACATTTTGCTTGACATGCTTAACTTGCTTGTAAACCAGATGATGTGTAACAGGAATAGCTGTGTTGGCTTTTGCTTCTGCAATGTGGCAGCTTGCAGTAATCGCTTTGTGCTTAATTGCTTCATTAGAGAATGATGATATAGCCTCCAGTAGTTGTTAATATAACATATGTGCCGTGGTAGTTAGTTGCGTAACATATATAGCATAATTTATTGGTTATTTTCTGCTGACTTACTTTTTTATGGTATTTAAACTACATGTACATTATGCGGTTATAATCCATACAGAACTGTTCTATGACAGAATAAGTTGATGTGGTGAAAATTGCATTGTGAACTATATACGAAAGTTTGATGTGATATTAATATCCATTTTAGTTGATTTTTGATTGAATACCGTATTTTTTTTGATCAGTGTAGATGTTGTGTGTTTTCATTATTTCAGCATGTGTTTTACTAACCAGATAGTAATTGGACTGTTGTTTGATTAACTATACTTTCGGCTCTACAGTGTATAAGCTTGTCTGGTATATTTTTTAGTGCTATTTTATGTATTTTTACCTCCGCCAAGGAGGTAATGTTTTTGCCAGACTTTGTTTGTCTGTCTGTCTGTCTGTCTGTTAGCAGGGTAACTCAAAAAGTTGTGGATGGATCTTTCTGAAATTTTGAGGGTATGTCGGGAATAGACAAACTACCAGTGATTCAATTTTGGGGGTGATCCGGAAGGAATCCTGGATTCTGGATCACTTTGAAATTTTCGTTACCATTGCTTTCAATGGGGCATAGGGGAAACCACTGCAAAACTGAAGATGGTGCTGCCACCTAGCGAACAACATTGCCTTGGCAGAGGTGTGTGGGCTCTGACTGCTTTCTAGTTGAACGTGCATTCTGACTGCATCGTTTGTTGTGTAGATGCATGACTGGTGTTACAATACTACTGCTAGTAGTGCTAGTTTACTACTAGTCTATTACTATGACTACTATTCTGTGTGCTGGTAGATCGAGCATCTGGAGCGACTATTGGTGGAGAGCCAGGCGGGTGTTGATGCGGCAAAGCGTCGAGCCGAGAGTCTAAAGCAAACTGTTGATCGTCTGAGTACTGAACTGGAAACTGTTCGCTGTCAGCTGAGCAGTGCAAACAGTCAGCTCACTGCACTACAGGTTAACGTCTGCCTCTTCCACGCTACTGAGTATTTGTTATTATCAGGGTTGCACAAATTAATGATTTATCTCACGACTAATCATAACAAGAAATTTGAGCTAATGCTTACGAGACTGAAGATATAAAATTTAAGATATAAGATATGGAATAAATATAATAAATGATATAGATTGGGTTAATTAGTCGAGAGGTAGGGGCCACTTATGCCTATTACGTTCAACTCGCTTAGCTAGAGGTAACAGGATCTTTCTATTAACATGCGGTCAATGCGAGTAATAATGTCATTTTCATTTTTTTGTTTTAACACAACGTAACACGATACGTCACGAAATGGCGTCACTGGGGATCCCCTAGCGATCATCGCACTACAACGTCTGAACTGACGGCGACTCGAAGGTTATGGCCGTCCGAGCATTGCTCGCTGCATCTTTCTGACTGTCCGCCTGATGACCAACTCGACTGACTGATGAGCGACTGACTCTAGCTCTGCATCGACGCGGCGCGCGTTGCTGCAGTGCTGTCTCCACCCACAAAACTATGATTGGCTAAAAGCCACATACTACAAGACGCGCGAAAGCCTATAGCAGTTCCGGTTCAGTAGTTTAGCTGAAAATTGGGGTGTTCACGGTAAGTTAATATACAAATACCCAATTCTCTGTCTGGATCGCATAGACTTGTTTCGCAGCCTGAAATCGCCAAAAAATCCATAAAACCCCTTATTTTGGCGTTCATGGTCATTCAAGGTCATTGAATCTGGCACCAATCGAGAGCCAGTGTACGACTTCCTATTAGTGATTAATAGTAACCTAGGCCCTATCTCGCACCGTTACTGAGATACAGCAACTTATTGGCCAGAAATCGCAAATTTTGCCCAGCCCCCTCTCATTTAGCACCCTCGTTCGGCTTTACGGTTCCTGAAACTAGAGTCTTCCAGGCAGTCGATGATGAATATTTGGTGATTTTATCTTGCATTGTTTTTGACTGATCCACTCGTGTGACAGATGGACAGACGGATGGACAGAATTGTGATGGCTAAGACGCGCTGAAAGCAGTAGCTGCTTTTGCGCGTAAAAATGTTTCAACGATTAACAAATTTTAACTTTTAGGCCTATATATTTGATTGAGGTTGCATCACTGATTGCAGTGGTGATTAATCTTGCAATTAATTGTAAAAGAATTTAATGATTCATAAAATTTTAATTGTGACATTCTCAATTGCGATCGTGTTATGAAGAAGAAATATAAAGTATGTACAAGTATCTGATTAATGGTAATTATTTTCTCCAGAAAATGTTATCATTTTAGGCTAATGGCTACAAGACTGGAAGAAATACTTACACTGTGTGCTCAATGCTGATGCCAGCTAAATGACTTATGAAGTTGCTAAACGGAAACGTGTTTTTTTTGGATAATTACAAGTGTTACATTTTTTTCATGAAATTAATGATTATTTATTCATTGTCAAAGTTAACTGTTAAAAATTGTTTATTGTTACCAACTCCAGCTATGATTACTCTCCGTTTTGTTCTGAGCATTACTGTTCATCTCCTGTTCTGCTAAGGGTAGGAGGCTGAGTTGACCTGAGCATATAGTAAGCTGGCAAGTTGGTCAAGGTTGTTTGCAGTGGATCAGTTAAACTTTGAACCTGCTGTAGATTGCACACATCGTAACTTTCTGATATTAGAACTTTGCTTTTTCTCTTTTGGTCTCGACAGTAACTTCTGCCATCTGCCTTGTCTACTGCTCTTGCTGCTTTGCCTAATATCATGCCTTCCCTGTTACATGACTATTTCCCAAATTTTTAGTTTTTTTGTCAACTGCAGTGATTTAGATTATATCTCTAATATTGACATGTGAAATGTATCATTCTCATTCGCAGGCCGAGTATGACAAGCTAAGGTTACTGCATGAAGCCAGCATTGAAGACTCTCAAAATGACTTGCATGATAAACTTAATGCGTTGACAGAAGAGTTGGATGCCAAATGGAAGAATATTTTGAGGTGAGTTGTTTTTTTGTTTACAGTAATGGAAAGCTTCTAAGTTCTTAATATCAAGTCACCCCCAAATGGGTCGCTACAATACATTGTAAAATCTTGGTAACTTTAGAATAGACATCCAACGTTACCTTGTATTTTTCAGTATATCATGTTTAAAAGCTGACTATGTTACATGACGCATGTAGGATGTGATGGTGGTGTACTGTATTTTGGACTTACCGTTGATGCGACTAGTGGAAGAATTTCAAAAATTGGTGTATACTTGATGAAATTGTGAATGTATGAAAGTTGGGCTTTTACTTTTATGTGCCACCCAGTAGATGGCTATCGGTTGATGTTGGGTTAATTGCAGGGTTGAAGCTGAGAAGCAGAAGGTGGAGCTGCAGCAGATGCATGAAGCGGAGAGGAAGTCAACCGTTGATCAGCTGACGTCACTCAGGGATGCTGAGCTGGAAGCGTTCCAGCATGGCTGGCAGCTTAAAGTCAATGAGCTTCTACATGAGGTATCAGCATCAGCATCGATCGTCGTCATGGAGGTGTTTAACACAGCATAAATAACAAGCATGATTTTTGGAACCACATCATTAAAATTTTGTGTAAGTAGGTCCGGGTATGAGCACTAAAACAGGAAGGTCTTGAGTCACTAATTCTGAAATTTTTTTTTTGCCGAATCATTTGTAAAGACGAAAACACTAATTGTTTTGTATGTTAAAAAATCAAAAACACGTTGTAAGCACATTGGAAAATGTGGTATACTGTACCTAATACTTGTTTAGAATTCTTGTAAACCTAGCTCAGTTATTGTTAAGCTGACTATTATATTTTACAACAACGTGTTTGAGGTTTGATGAGATTTTTTAATGATCACATAATTGAAAATTTGCTGCAGACTCTGTCAGTGAAAAATTTTAAAAAATATTTTGTGCAATTATGACAATAAACTTAGCTGCTTAGTTTCTACCGAGCATGCACTGTGTACATTGTGGGTCAAAAACAAGGTAAAAGTCTTTCTAAGATATTAAATAAACTTTAAAGTTTTTTCTGACAGACTTTGCAGACAGACTGCAACAGAATGATCGTTAAAGTTTCCATCACATCTAAAATGAGAAAAATGTTGTGACATATCGGGTGAAGACATGGACAAGAGTTTAGTGCCATGTTTTTTGCTGCACCCTGTAGATATCATCGCTGAAGCAGCAGCTAAGTGCAGTGGCAGAGCACGAGACGTCGACTGTTGCTGAGCTGAGGCATGATCATGAACGCGAGTTGCGTGAACTGCGCACTGAAATGATGACATCTGCCCAGCACTACAAGGATGAGGTTCAACGACTCGAGTCAATGAACCGCCAAGAGATTAATGCCACCAATGAACGACATCTGCAACAACTCAAAGTACTACTACTACTACTACTACTACTTTATCACTATTACCACCAGAGTACAGGTAGCTCATGGCACTTGCTGTACAGTTCTTACCTGGCTGTGGTCAAGACTGTATGCCAGATTATTATGCAGCCGTCGTAACGAGTCTTACTTGGCTGTCCATCTATTGATCTGTCTGTCTGTCTGTTCATCCCATACAGACTCCTAACTCAAACATGAAAAGCAAATCAGAGAGACAAAAGTTGGTGTGAATAGTCACATAATTAGGAAACCTTCTGAAAATGAAAAACCTTATAAAAGCCATTTTTTCTTTATTAGAGCATTTGGCAAAATGAACTTACCGATAGCGTAAATTCTGTGTAAACTGTATGCGAACTTTATTGTTAGTTTAGTTTTGTTAAGTTTAGTTATCTCTGTCTAATTGTTAGCACATGCGTGGTGAATAAAGATGTGATAGCGTACTACATTTAAGTGCAATATATGTGGGAGAGGTCATGACAAATGACCATGAAATTCTTTTTTCTTTCTTCCCCTTTATTTTTTTATGATAATGAAGTTGCTGCTAGTCGTCACCCATTGGCTTTGTCGTGTTTGTCTTTCTTGGTTTTTTTCCCAATTATGGAGCAGTGCATCGCCTTTACTGCCAGCTATTTACTTTTGTCATGAAGCATGTGCATTGTGCAAATCATGGCATTAAAGATGATTAAGACAGTGACGTTGACTGACCGAGTTGTAGGAACGAGAGGAGTCACTGTTAAGTCAGAGCATGGCTGATAGGCAGGCGCAGGTCCTGGCTCACAAGTCTGCATTGGATGCTGTACGTGCTGAAGCTGACAGAGCGAAAACTGAAGAACTTGAGGCAATGAAACGCCAGTGTGATGCCGATCTTGGTATGCTCCATATTTCAATAATCTTTGTTTGCAACAAACTGCACTCTAGAGAATAGAAGAGGAAAAATGAAGCTCAGTGTCCAACACATTACAAGCACTAAAGTTAAACAGTATGCAAAACAATAATATGTTATAATTTACATTATTAGATTCATTACGTTGGTTAGCCTAATGCACTGCCTGTGAAACATAAAGTAGTCTACGTGCATTTGAGCATGTTGTTGTGAAAGTATGAAAGGGGTTACTAGAATTATTATGCAGCCGTCGTAATGAGAGTAGTTGTAATACTGAGAGTAGTTTGGAAATTGGTTTAAGATGCCACATTTTGATAGCCATTGTTGCAGCAGCATGACTGCATGTTTGTGTTAGGGAAGATAAAAACTGCATAGTTTTTTTTTGTTTTTTACGTTTTTGTTTATCAATGAGAATGAGATATAACGATGGCACATAAAAAGTGGAACAAACATGTTTTGCATAAATAAAAAAATACGACAATGTGGGAAACGATTACCAGTAGCCTGGATTATTGCAGTAAAAGGTGGTTATGTGAGCACTTGAGCATCATGTTTACCACATTGAGACCTTTTACCGGAGTGATTGAGGCTAATCATTTCCAAAAATGTCCAATTGCTTGATCTGCATAGGCCTAAAGCATTCATGTTCCACTTTTTATGGTCACTCTGTAGAGATGTGGGACGTTATCTTGGCATGTAGAAAAGAAATGTTTGCATGAGAATCCGCTATTGAAGCATAGTATCAGCAGTAGGTCAGCAGGGTTTGTAGGGAGTGCTGTGACTACGTGTTTGTGAAGATGCTGATTGTGCAGTAACAACTTTTTGCAATACAGTACAAATAACTTGTCTTTATGAACATTTTGACAGCTGAAAGTTGCCATTAAAATAATGTATGCATTCACATGTTTATTGCACATAAAACGGCATGCGTTGCAGATTCTCTGAAGCTCGAACTTGAGTTGAGGTTTGCAGAGGAGCTAGAAGAGACGACGTTTGCTCATGCGCAGCAATTGCAGGCCGCCAAGATGGAACTCAGTAGAGCCATGGATCTTATCAGACAGAAGGTATAGCTCAAGACCATCATCAGCATCATCAGCGCTGTTACGCATACTGGAGCGTCCATAATGCTGCTGAGTAACCTGGATCGAGTTGAAGCCCAAATGATTAAAAATTGAGGCCGCAGGACGAGTTGAGGCCTGAAGGGTCGAAAATTGAGGCCACAGGTCGATACTATAGGCAGAGATCAAGCGGACAGGTCCGCTTGTGCTGTAATAAAGAGTATGTAATGTGACATGTGTGACTTTTTGAGATACAATAGTTGCCAATCGTGTTCGTCGCTTTTTAGTTAATCATTTCTGAGTTGACGTGTGCGCTATCCAGTATGAATTCATTGTTGTAAATGGCCAAACTACGATTTCTGCATTTCATAAGGTAGTGTAGCGACAGTATTAAAGCGTGGAGCTTAAAACTGCAGTCATTTGCGTCAAGTTCTTTTCTGATGTCTCAGAAAAAAATTATTAAAATCAGCTAATGTTTTACGAAGCTATTCAAAAAATAGATGTGGCACGTTTTTTATGGACCACAGTGTATAACCATGATAGTTTAGGCTACCTCTTTGCAAGTACTAATCAGTTGATAGTGACATGATTGTTTTAAGTATCATGTCTTAACCGACCGTTATGCTACCAATTATCAAGCCTGAAGCCACTTTTTACAACTTCTTAGAGCAGGATGTGTACAAGATTTATGTCATTACAGTTAGCTACCGTTCATGGTTTAGTATATTAGCAGTAAATATCACAGTGCAACATGTGTAAATGGTGCTAGTAAACATTTCTGTTTGACATCAGCCATGGAGCTATAAATAACATCAACAGCTTACTGAAACTGCTTTAGTGATTAGTTTAATAGCATAGCAAGTTTTGCTTGCGTTAGTAAGTAAGTAAGTTAGTACCAGTAAGTAAATTTACAGGGCGCACAGCTGCACACTGTCGGCTTGAGCCAACTGAAACAGGTGCAAGGGCACTAAAATGGCCTAAAAAGCTGACTAGCCTATAGAAAACGTTATCAGTTGGCGGCGGAAACAGCATATGGAAGCACACTTAGAAATGTCCACAGCTTCAGAAGTGTGCTGCAAATGATGTCATTCAATGCAGGATGGCGAGCATGCAGTAAAGATATCAGAACTCAAGGAGCAGGCTTCAAGCCGAGACAAACTGATAAAGAAGTTGAGGAGTGAACAAAGCGAGCTTCAGAGCGGACTGAACGAGATGTCGAAGGAGCTGGAAGTTAAAGTCAATGAAATACTGCGAGTCCGCAGCGAAGCAAATCAAACGCTCAAGTAAGACCTATTGTGTTTTTTGTTTGCTGACACTCTGTTTCATCTGTGTTGTGACTTCGTTTTTATTTACTAACAAAATATTGGGCAATAGAATTTTTTTCATTCACATTTGTGCACAGTTTTGTGCTGCTTTTTGTTTGTGTATTGAGCAAATGTCACCCTTGTGCCGACATATTATGCAGCTGTCCACTTGGCTATGCACTAACTTATTTTGAATTTCTATTGAAATTGAAAACTTTTACATTGACAGTGCTGCACTTGCTGTGGTGCAATTCATCCTACACACAAATGCCACGAGCTGTAAGCGTTATTTTTGGGATGTTTTTGACTACTGGCACTACTTGCTGCCACGGAGGAAAACATTTACATGTATTTTGGCTTTTCTGTGTTTTTTTCGCTCCTGCGATAGAAGCCTGTGCGTCACGAACAGACGGACGGGCAAGACCAGTTATGTGGCCTATTAGACAGGTTAGTGGCACATCAGATCATATGAGCTTTGTATTGTGTGGGTTGTAGAGCGAGAGAGGCTGAGCTGGAGCGTCGGTTTCAGTTGGACATGGCAAGCGCTGAGGCTGAACATTCACAGAAGTCACACGAGATGCTGTCAGAGTTCGGTCGTGCTCAGCAACTGCTCAACGACAAAATTGCTAAACAGCAGAATATGTATGTTAGTGCATGTGTATAGCCTGATATCCACAAATAATTAGGCTCCTAATGTGGGGAATTTTTTTTGCACTGCATGTGATTTCGCCTATTGCTACACATTTCTTTGTAGCGTGGTGTAGCGTGGTCTGTATGTGGTCTGTTTTTCAGTCGTATTTGTCCACTCTGCTTAAACCGTTTGACGGATATCGATATCATTTGACAGGCACCCATAAGGTTTGGATACTTAGAAACTAAATACACCTCTCACAGTCGTTACTGATCGATCCCTTAACATTGGCACTCTTGTCTTAACAGAACATCCACAAATTTCAGCTGGAGTGGCTGTTTACAGGTTCTGATCAGTTTATAATAGAAAGTTGCATATTTGATTTTGAATGACTTTGAACAGCCATAACGCAGCTATTTTTGGAGGCTGACCCACCTGCAGGAAAAATTTGATTGAAACAGACCGAGACTGTTGTTAGTGTACGAGTAACTGTATGTAACTCATTGATCTTTCTATGAATCTTCAGTGGATTGCATCAGTGATGAATGTCTAGTTACTGGCCATAAATCACACTAATTCATTAGAGACTGCTGGTAATATGTGGATAATTTGTTGATGTTGATTTGACAAACAGGTTGGAACAAGCAGAACACAGGTATCAGAACCGTGAACCTCGCAAAGAAGACTTGCTAATGATTGATCAACTGAAGGGTGCTATTCACAGGCTTGAGGCTTCTGTCAAACAGTTTGCTGTTAGTTCCATCTTCTTCGTTATTTTTATTTTCGTGATAGTTTCTGAGGATTTTGTTTGGCGCTGCTGTCATAACACATAACTCAGAGTTGGAGGTTATTGTTGTATTTTTTTGCATAGTTTTTGTCGTTTATGTTTGAGGTTGTCACTGTACCATGTTTGCGTTCATACTGCTTACCATTAGCACTATGTCTGCAATGGTATAACGGATTGTTAACTCCATGGGTGAGGTCAACGAGTGACAGTGTAAGTGTTGGCTTGTTAGCTTGCACTGTCGACCTTAGACGTCCATGTGTTAAACCATCATCTGAATTGCATAAGTTCATTCAACCCTCAACTTAGCCAACTCCATTCTGTTTCAGTTCTGTAACATAAGCTGACATTGGCTGTCAGGAGGAGAAGCGCTACTATCAGATGGAACTGGTCAATCGAGAGACCAACTTCAACAAAGTGTTCAACGCCGATCCAAAAGTTGGAATACTGAATCCTCTCGCCGTGCACAAGGTTGATAATTTATTCGTCAGTTTATGACAATTGTACTTTTTGTTTTACCAGTCTGTGTTTCCAGAGTTAGGCTGCATCTTTGTTTTTTAGACGACCGTACTCAAGTAACGGTTGAGCTATTGTCATGGTTGTCATCCGTCTGTCTGTCTGTAACGGATGTACTGTGGCTAACGGGTAGGGCGTAGGAAAAAACTTTTTAAACATATAATTAGCCATGTGTTTTAAACTTGAGCATGCAAAATTTCAGCCATCTAGTGCAAGGGTAACATTTTCAAATTGGTGGTTGAATGAAGGGGGTAGGAAAAATGTGCGTTTTTCAACAGAAAACTGGCCATATCTCAGAAACGGTGAGAGATTCGGCCTATGTTACTATTAATCACTAATAGGAAGTGGCATACGCCCTGTCAGATTAGATGGAAATCATTGACCTTGGATGACCTTGAAGGCCGTTATGCGCTATTGTGGCTAAACGGTGCGAGATAGAGCCTAAGTTGCTATTGATCATTGATAGGAAGTCGCATATTGGCTTTTAAATGACATAAAAGTCATCGATTTTGGATGACTTTAAAGGTCACTGACAACGAGTACGGTCGGCTATCCTAGCGACAGCTGGGCTTCTTGTTTCTTTTAGTTCTGGGATTGCTGTCTGCAGCGGATTTTTACAGTCTGGATGCCATTAATTAATGTCTCCAGCATCAAACCACCGACGTACTAGAAAAATATGTCGGCCCAGTGCCAACATATTATGCGGCCGTCTGTCTACAGCTGTACAACCATAGACTTAACGCTCTGGCCTTTGAACTGGAAATGGCATGCACACCGTTTGCTTTTGTTGTGGGGAACATTTGCACAAATTTTGGTTCTTCCATACCCTCTATTTTTCGAGTTAGAAGCTCGTGCGTTCAGACAGACAAACGGACGGACAAACAGTGTATTAGATATTTTTAAACTCTATGCGCTATATAAGTCTACGTTTCACTTGCTATATTTACTCATGCACGGCCAGACAATAATTGAAGTTGAATGATGATTATGTCAAGGTGGCTAGGTGGCGTATTAACGGTTAGGACGCTGACTAGCGATTGAGAGGTTGTTGGTTCGACTCTCCGTTGGGTCGCTCTCAGGTGGTTACTGTTTTCTACAAGTATGTGTGACTGTCTGCGGAAAAGTGAACTACCTCGGTATATAACCAACGCTAAAATCAACTCAGCCTTCCGTCCCTTCTGGATAGGTAAATCAGATGCTGGGAGACGTGTCACACGGTTTGATTTCATATGGCAAATGATGCTTCGTAGCTGTGTGATGGGTTTCCCATGAAGAGTGATACAGCTTTTTAAACTTTTCAAGTCGGTGTTTTGCTGTGTGTTAGAAAGGGAAAGTGAAGGAGGCGGTACCTGTGGGGTCGTTGTCGGGCCAGTCAGTATCAAGTAGTTCCACGTCTCTGAGTCGACTTGAGCCGCTGCTGCCGTGCAGTTCACCGCGACCACCGCCGCCTCACGACGAACGATTCACCGCTCTCAGACCGATACCACCCACCAGGAAGTCTCTCAAATGATACCACCGACTCCAGCGTTACCGACGGCTCTGTGACAATTGCCGCCCAAAGCAGAGCTTACACCATCGTCACTACTATTGCTTAGTAGGCTAGTAGCAAGGGCGTTTAGAAAACTGACAGAAATATTTTATGGCAGAAATGTTTTACTCTAGCTTTGCTTTAGTTCTTTTGAGGCTGTAATCCTTTTTACTGTCAAGGGAAGGGGGGGCGGCAGATGCTTACAAAACCCCTGTAAATATGCCCCTAACTGCTAGGCTACTGTTATTATTACGACCGATTTGCAGCTAATGCAGCGTGGTGCAGCTAATGCAGCTAATGCAGCGTGTATTGATTAGGACTTGGGAGTCGTGATTAAGAAGTCGTGAGTTCGGCTCAATGGCGATGGTGGCAATGCTTTGCGTTTGTGGTTTGAAACTGAAGATAATCTTGGTTCTGGCAGAAAGTAATAGCAGCCCATTGCTGGGCTTATGACCGAGTCGCCTGCGGGCTGATTGCCTAAAACCGGGATTAGCTCCCTGAGATCTGAGTGTTACATTTTGTAGACTGCTGTTCTTTAACCCGCCGATTTTCTGTCGTTACGAGCGAGACCTCAGATTTCTCGTTTAAGTGCGGTGCTGGAGATATATACACTGTGTCCCCAAAAAACGTCCCACTTTGTGATTGTCTATATCTTCGCTAAATGTTAACTGATTTTCAAAATTTTTTGACCGGTGCATTTTGTAGACAATTTGCAATAAAGTGATTATTGAATATCTCGCCACACGATTACTGTGTCGCTGCACTACCTTGTGAAATATCAATGCAAGAAAAACTAACAATAATAGGCAGCAAGCGTGTTGGTAAAGAAAATACACTTCTGACCAAAAATGCAGTGAATGATCATTAGATCCTTTTCTTTGGATATTTGGCATATTGAACCGTATGTTTGTTTCTGGCCTTTGTGGTTTAGCACGCCTATTGTTTCATCCGGCAGTGATCACGTTCTCTTCAGTACGTCTATGCTTCAGTCTGCCGGTCTCATGCCTTTGGTCAGCGCTGCACTTTTCGTAAATCTCTGTTAGTAACATTCCCACTCTTTCCCTGTTGCAGTTTTTCTTCAAAAATTCAGCCACGAGGCCTATTCTTCGAAAACTGTATTTTTTGAACTGGTACAAGTTTTTAATCAGAGCCTTGTCTCTACCGCTAAATGGCACATTACATCAACGGCATATCGTCAGTGCATCAAAAATTATTATTTTCAACAATATTATCTACTTTTGTTCACAAACATTAGAAATGTATCTATAACTAAACGTAATTTAATTTTTGTATGAAAAGTAGTAAAAAATGTTTCACAAGATGATTTTTTGCACATGCATTATAGTGATTTTAGTGATTTTTGAAAATTTATGTTTTACGTGGTAGTGTAGCGACACAGTTAAAGTGTGGTAAGATGTTTAACACCTACTTTATTGCTAATTGTCCACAGTATGTGCCAGTGAAAGAATTTCGAAAATCGGTTAATATTTGGCGAAGATATGGAAAATGACAAAGTGGGACGATTTTTGGGACACCTATAGACCTATACAACGAATGTGTAGCAAACAACGTCCAAGCGCTAAAGGCTTTATTGCAACTATTTCATATAGTTTTTCGTTTTCATCAGTATTACTGCTGTTTACGTGTAGGCGTAGATTATTACAGAGCTGCTGTATTCATATACGTACCACGTGTAGCTAGGCCTATAGCTAGCTGGTGAAACTGACTTTGCATTTGCGATGCCGTTTTGGTGTTTGCTGATGTTCGTGTCTTCCAGTCACTAATAGCTTTGTCATTTTTGCTAACAGATACCTGCGTGTTTATGTTTATTGCGCTCCCATCGTCTTAATACGCGTTTTGCGTCTGTTTGCTCGTCTACCCCGTACGGGCCTTTAACACTGGCTTTGCCCTTCCCCTTTTCCCAGGAAACGTAGGCTATGTAGCCTACTCGGTTACACAAAATAGTGCCAAAAAGCACCAAAACACTCCATTTTTACACACAAACCAGAAACTTTACTGGGGAGGCCCCTCGCCAGATTTCTCTTCTGGTGGAAAAGGGACACTCCTCCCCACATCGCACCCCTTAAAATAAGTGCCCCCTACATGCAGATCCTGGCTACAAGAAGAAAATGGCGCTGGCAAACCAGAATTGGCATGGACGTTTCCTAGGTCTGGAGTGACTGGTGTGCCACTTCTTTGAGTTCAAAATATCAAAGTCTGCGCTGACGATCGCACAACATGTCGGAACTGGGCGCGACATATTTTTGCTGCATTACTCTGTGACGTCATCATTTGCGCTGCCGACGTGAATTGACTCTCCATTTGTCTTTTACACTATGACTTTCTCCGCGGAGTCAAGGTTACCTCCTCACGTGTACAGGCGTATTTTGCTTCCCACAATTCCGGTTGTATTTTATCCTTAGGTTTTATCTTAGACAGTTTGGGTCCACGTCTCCTACCGAAAGCTAGGATTTGTGGTCTGAGCCTTTGGTAAAAATTGCATTGCAAGCGATACCCTTTTTTCAAGTGACTCAGACTTTTGTTAATGTCATTGTCATTGTTATCAGTATTGTCGTTAATTGACTTATAAATACCGTAGCCTACGTGAGTTTCTAGCAGCTTTTTTACAGAACGTCAGCATACTGTATACTGTGTCCCAAAAAAACATCCCCGACATTTTCGACTGTAACATGAAAACCAATTATCAGATTTTGATAATTTTTGGCACAAAAATTCCCGACACGACTTGCCATCAAACGACCATTTAGTTTCCCACCTCACCTAACATTTGTTTCTGCACTACCTGGGGAAAATACAACCAGCGAAATATCACTTTTTTATCCAGTGCAATATGGTTGCTTAATTAACATAACG
>Ga0056128_1003166_pt1 | contig 20027 bp, 10 predicted proteins | sample WorMetLIZISLAND2_FD_71113 | JGI IMG/M metagenome (GOLD analysis project Ga0056128, IMG submission 71113) | Marine gutless worms symbiont microbial communities from Max Planck institute for Marine Microbiology, Germany - Olavius geniculatus... ... | reverse complement strand
GCGTCACAGATTACTGTACAGTAATGAAAAGTAATAGACTTGTCCACTTTGGGTAAACTTTCCACATGTTTATTCATTTTATATTGTGAATATAATATTTTTGTTAAAAACTGAAAAATTTTTTTCACACCTAGCATGAGGCCCATGAGCATACGTGAAGCCCCCCCTGGCTGGGAAGTATGGAGGTCCTTCTGCTGGCTCTGCCTGCAATGCAGCCTATTATGAAGGCTGTAAAATTAACTGGCCACGTGTAAAAAAATATGACAAAAATGCAAACAATGAAGTAACCATAAAAAACTGAGCAGTACTAGTAACCTTCCCTATAATCTTTCTTGGACCTCATTTACAAAACTTCATAAGAAATGACCACTGCGCACCTGACGTTAGTCCAGACAGTATGCAAATGTATGTCTATCTGTGTATCAAGTTTCAATAATCATGTATTAAGCTATGCCTCAGTAAGGAGATATTTTCTAAGTTGCAGTGGAGTTTTGCTGATTGCTTGTCAGTTTTGTCACAAAGCTTTGCAAACTTGAATGTAAAAAAGAAAACAAAAATTATCACTGACAAATATTAATTTCTGCAAAATTTTATAAAAATGTAGAAATCTAGTGGAATTGGACAAATTCCCAGCTTGGCTTTAAATTCCGCGGCCTGCGGAAAACTGTGGTAAATAATGCACAGGTGGCATACAGTGCGAATGGTGTCGGTGGCACTGATGAACTTGTTATAGTTCTCGTAGACCAGAGTCTGCATGTCGCTGTCCAGTGACTTAATGTGCTGGACCATCTCTGCCTCTTTGTCCATCAGTTCAGTCAACGACTGCTCCTTTATCAGTCGGTTCAGATACACGTCCGGCTCAAAGTTTGGCCCGTTGATATCACATGCGCCGCCACCTGTGACATACCCAGGTGTTTCAAAGCTTGAAAATTCAAGAGATAACTACTGAAATACTCTATGACTATTACTGACTATATACACAGCAAAATGTGTTTTAGACATCAGTTTTCATTGAGTAGGTGACAAAATCATAATCAACAAACCATAACCCTAACTCTAGCTGAAACTCTAACATACATAACATACGTTTAGTTAATTTTTACATGTTAACTAAGTGGCTAAATTGTAAATTTATAATTTACCACTTTTGATATAAAATACAGGGATTTGTAAAAAAAGTTGTACATCACTTTGCAAACTGGCAAAAATAATGGGCAGGCATCAAACCCAAATGAGTAAAATGTAGTTCAGTGGTGAACTAGCACTGCGCTATAGTCACTGCTCAACCAGGACTGTTTAAATGATGTATATAACACTACCTAACACAGGCTCGCAGAACATGTAGTTTTCTGGCTCGCAAAACCTCAAACCTGTGACTGTCGTAGTGCCGCGATCAGTAGATGATGATGCGGTAGGCTCGTCTGCTAGACTGTAGTAGGACTTCAGAGCATCCTGACGATTGCGACGTCGCTGCTGTGCCGCACTATCATCTAACAGCATAAACAACACACAGCAGTCTTGCAGTATTGTGTCCTGATCTGAAATTACCGATATTTATCGGATTTAGTAACAGTTAAATAACCATGTATGAATGCTAATGCTAATAACCCCAGTATACGCTTATTTGGCTGTTAAGTATGTCCAATAAAACTAGCTATCTTTAGACTAAGACACCAGACTACAACACTACCTAACACAGAACACTCCACCAATGTCTGTAATAACAACAGCACCGGTACCGGAGTTTCTTCACTTCAGAACTTCAGAATGTTACTAGCCATGGGCACATTGCACCCTTTACTGCCAGCTGCCAGGGCGGACATCAGTAACAGTTAGTAGCAAAGTGATGGCTAAGAACATCCCGGAAAGACAGATGGTAAAAGGTTATCAACTTGTCCTCAAATTTTATTGATTCAAAAAGCGTTTTTGCAAAGATTTACGTCTCATGAGTTATTATTTGTAATATAATTGTTGGGTTTTTAAATTGTTATTTTTCTGTTGAGAAAGATTTTTACAGTAAAACAAAAAGAACTGGCGTAGACATGGCATTATGCCTTTCGATAGCAAATGCGACGTCATGCATAATTTTAGCGAAATTCCGTTCGATGTAAAATGTTACACGTACCTTTTTTGATGATTCAGCATTGCAGTCATTGATTTAATCGTTTTAATTTAGCATCGTTCGAGTTTTTATGCAAGCAAAACAGAATTTGTCAACATCAACATTTGAATTGGAAAAACACTGAACACAAAGTAACGTAATGTATTTACAAGTCCAAGCTAAAATAATCATAGTGTACCAGTATTCTACGCTTGTTTACGTTTGCATGTTTGATAAAATGTCAGTGATTAAATGTAAAATATATGACCAGGTAACATAGCTAACACTAACCCTAACCCTAAAACCTATCCCTAACCCTATCTCTAACCTTAAACTCTAACCCTAACCTCAACCCTAACCGAAATTCTTGCTCACGAGTGATTTAAAGTGCCCCGGTGTTACCAATGGCCAAAAGAGCCATTGGTAACACCGGGGCACTTTAAATCGCTTGTGAGCAAAAATTAAGCAAAAACCCGCAAATTTTGTTTTAGATATTGACCATTAAGACAAAGTAGTATGCAAAAAAGTAATTTAGAACGCAATGATCTGAAAATAGGTTGGTAAACCTTGGTCAGAGAGATTACTGGATTTACATCGAATTTCATTTAGTAGCTGATTCCAGTCAACTACAGTTTGCAGAATGAAAGAGTATCTGAAAGTATCACAATGGGTTGATATCTGTTGGAAAGTCGGTGCCTCATCGGAACCAGTGCGTCTTGTAGAGCGGTTATGTCCGACAACGCCATCGAGCGGAATAGCAACTGCTCCATGCATGGCCTTGGCAAACAGTGACAGCCGGGATACTTTACGTCGACTTTGTAAAGACTCCCATCCAAGTTGACATCATACTTCGAACGTAAATCACTAACCGGTATAAATGTGATAAATGTGCATTTAAATGCAGTGCCATTACGACATTCGGATGACTTAAATACAAACCCTTTGATGCCATATTTCGTTTTATTTGCATAAAAAGTATGTTGACAACGTAAATGTAAACAAATACGATTAGGTTAGTGTTAGATATTCTTCGCAATCGAGAAATTCGCTTCAATACTGTGATGGACCGAAAGCAACGTCGTCATTTCTCATCAATGACCTTCTAACGAGGAGACTGGCAGCCAATGGGCTAACGCCTAATCCATTGAACTAAATAAATATTCAATTTATGAATGAATATTTATTTAGTTCAATGGCCTAATCAGGCCATGGCATACTCGCAGCCTAACCGGAAGTCACGTGACAGCGAAACAAACTCGCCTTCACGACAGCTACGCTTCATTGACAACAATGGGCATCGCTCGAGATACCCTACTATAAATAAACGTAATTAAAGAACTGAAAATTTTCGAGCAAAATCTAATATATAGGCCGAGTATGCAAGAATCAACATAAATGCGGAATAATAGATGTTCGGCTGACAATGATTATAACTTCAGAAAATGAACTTTGTAGACTGCGCTGAACACGTTTGCTATCAGTCAGCACAGCGCACTCTCTTATCTTCCGAATAACTTATCAAACGTAACAGTTGCAAGTTGCAAGTTGGAACAGAATGTTTGGAGCAGCCGCAAAGAATGGTAAAGGCGAATACATTGTCAAGAAGCCTTATGTGACGACAATGTTTTATCTCGTACGATGTTACACTTGACAGTAAACGTTTGAATGTTTGCCGAGAAATGTTTCTGAGCGTTCTGTGTCTCGAAGAATGGTCAGTGCGCAACTGAGCAGTGTAGAGGCTAGACAGGATGCACTTGAGTACTAGCGAAAGACGTGTACCGACAACAAGTCAACACAGTGAAGCTCTGGCAATGTGAGTTAGTACAAAAATTTCTTGGTGACTTACCGAAGTTGCCATCTTATTAGATCCTACTGCCGAGCCAACACTTGTAGAGAAATTCATGGAGCCTTAATTTCAGTTAATTGTTAAGGTTTACAGAATGTTCAAAGAGCAACATGTTTCATCCCGTCAAATATTCACGAAAGAGATAAATATTGGCCGTAACACATGCCGAAGAAAGACCACTGTGACAAACGTTCTTCACATCTTAACATTCTCAGAAATGGAAAACCAATTATAATTTTCATGGTCCCAATCTCTCAAAAGTTAACTTAGGTTCCAGCTATGTGTAGATGTAAAAGAAAATTCAATGTCAATCCACTTTACCAATCATCTTTTTTGTTTCAGACTCCTACGTAGGATATACGAGGTTTTTATCGGACTGACTTGCGTCCGTAGGGGGTCGGCGATGGTACGGTGGATAGGGCGTTGGTTAAAGGCTGTCAATGGTAATCATGTCGCGGCAATAACCAGGCCCGTCGAGAGGGTGGGGTAGGGGGGAGGTAAGCTACCCCGGGCCCCGCGACGTTTGGGGGCCCCGCCGTCGCTCAAAAATATAAAGTACACTAGAATGCACCATTTAAAAAAAATCAAGAATTTTCTCCCCAGAGAGGAGCCGCAATTTCCCCAGGCCCTGCTGAGGCTCTCGACGAGCGTGGCGATAACTGAAGTGGTTTGGCCGCAATTCACAATACGAGTATTTGGGAGTGCAGAGAGTACCTCCGTTTGGGGCAGGGGAAGGGAGAGATGTCGTACAGAATCCGAATCGGTACCACAGGATAGCTGTCCGTGAACCCTATTTCCTTGTTCAGGCAGTTTTCCCGTAAAATTAACTGTTCGGCCACAATACATTGTTACCTGACAACGGACAGAAAAGCCTCTGACATAGGCTCGACTTAACGGTCGGCCAAAAATCAACAGCAGTCATACACACCTGTATTTCTTTGTAACTGCCACAAAACATTAGCAAAACGACATTCAAAACACAGACAACTGCAATAACGATGGATTATAGGCCAAACATTGAACTCTTATAATACTGCAAACTCAGTCGTGTCATAGGCTAGTCACCAAACAACGTCACTTAATAAAGTCACAGCCACGTAGCCGAATCAGTATCAAGTGGACAAACAACAACAGTACTCTTAGTAACGAACAATCTCACATTATGTACATGCAATATTAGTATTAGTATTTGACAATACAACAAGTTCAGTATCTGCGCTAATTAATCTCTCGGTGTACGATATAATACGTGGTTAATAAAAGGCACCAGATCATTGAACGATAATAAAAAGCTTTGGCAGTAGTTTGTCTTTGAATAAGCTCATAATACATGTAAGCCGAAACAGAAACTAATAAAAATAAGCCAAACAAGTTTATCAAATTGCCACATTATACCGACTAGATCGTTGACGTTTTGTCAACTGCTGCTGCCTTGTTGGAAAAGAAAACATCAACAAATTAATCAATTGAAACTTAATCAATTTATAAGGTTATTACGGTAGTTACTGATAATAGTTTGTTTGTAACATAACTACAGTCCCGTATATATTGGTCAAACTGACTACTTTCTCATTCACAGTTAATACAACAGGCCTACCTACAACAGCTTATTTACGATGTCATGTACGTAGAAGAATATACATATTGTACCTACGGTACCAGTCGTTTCATACAGACCCCAGAACACTGGCGGCAAGGGAGCACGTTCCCCTATTTTCTCAAGTATAGGCATGCACGGTGTTGCTGCTTTGTTTCAATGTTATTTCTAGCGTTGGTTGAATGAAAAGCAGAACAGTAAAAAAGCACAGTGGCAAAGAACGTGTGGAATGCAAATAATTAGGCCAAATTCTTTTGGTTCCTCTTTTGTATGAAAATGGTGTACAAAAACGAAACATGCAATTGGGAATTATCTGAAATGGCAAGTCGATGACACTAGCCACCAACGGACCCAGGTATGAGCAAACTGAACGCCCCTCCCCTATTGACCTTAAGTATGGGCTGTATCATATACACACTATGTGGACAGCATTTTTGTATGAAGATGGTCAAAAAACTTTCAGTTTTAATGGAGGGTTTGCCGATTAACCTCTCACTAAGAACTCTGCCTTTGGACCCCGCTGAGGACTTTGTCCCCAGACACCTTTGAGCTCCGCGCTTGCCATGGTCAGTCCCCTCCTTTCGCAAATTCTGGATCCGCCACTGCCTACTAGCTACACATTAGAACTACAATTACAACTACAACCACGACTATACTACTACTACAGTACAAATGGATGACGACGACATTCAAGCACTGATGATAAACAGATGCTAACAAGTAGACCTTTGAACAAACTCATCGGTTGCGATCAGTAGGCTAAATAATAAACTATACGAATCCACCACATTAAACCTTCACTTGTTGAACTGTTGACGTTTTGACACCCAGCTGTTGTCAAAATGTCAACAATTCAACAACAAAAAAAGTTGCAATTTAATGATTTCATGTAGTTTATTAATCGTGCAGACATGCAGCATGAGACGTCAACTGCACAACGTGCTCAAGAGTTCTGGATTTGAGTCGTGGAAAAACAGCAGTTGAGTCTCCCCCAGCAATTCAAGCACTAGGTACAGTAACACATTCTATACTATCTTCATCTTCCAAACAACGTGCAGATCCTTTCCGAAATATCACACGTGGAAATATCGCAGTGTACTAGTTTGTAAACGAGAGTCTATCTCTTAACAACGTCACTTGTCAACCATTAACATATTGTCTCGCTAGCGGTATGCATCATCCCACCCACAGAGGGACGGCCAGACTGAGTTGACCGCTAGCTAACAGCCAATAACAATAACAAACAGCATCACGTGACTAACTGATGTATCACATGACACTTGAAGCTGTTGCTGCCATGTTTACTGAACTTTCAGCATTGTAACATCGCTTCACAACACTAATAACTGAATAAACTGGACACGCACAAAACACACAGAAATACAGGCATAGACCTGTACAGTGTGTCCAAACGGACCCCATCAGTCACTATACTGTATTTTCTTATTACTTCCCTAAACAGCAGGAATTCTGAAAACTTAAACTTTTACCACACATAGTAGAGTAAACGCATTGGCATCAATGGTAGGTCTAATAAAAATAACAACCATGCAGGAATGCTGTTGTCCGTGTATCTGCTGTTACGGCAAAAATTACATTTTCTCAATGACCGACTGAATATGGGCATGTAAAAAGTGACAGAAGTGGATTGAATTAAACTAAATTCAACTGCAAAATGTTGTGAGTTCAGTTCAGTTCAGTTCACAATGCTGACAAAAGCAATACTACAACTACTGACCACTGGTCAGTAGTGGTCAGTCTACAGGTAACCACCACTGGTCAGTCTAAAGTTCGTCAGGGCTGTATCGAGGCAGCGGTTTAGGCAGCATGGCGAATCGTCGGTAGAAGCTCTGTACGTAGGTGAAGACACACTTCCAGTCAGGCACTGTCATGCGCACCATGTCATCGACCTCCAGCAGTGGAACTATCTCAGCACACCGCCTACAGTTACACCCACACATGCCCCACGGATTACTCCAGTGTTTGAATTGTGAAAAATTAGCTGGGGGGTTAAACTTTTCGACGGTCGGAGATGGACCAAGATTGTGACGTAAATCGTATGTATATAGTATACAGCTGACCCCCCATAACATAATTTGACAGTGTGTTAGGGAGGTTGAAAAAACAGTTGGGGGTTCAACCCCCCAACCCCTCCCCAAGCAATTCAAACACTGGATTACCCCTTGTAACACGTGGCTAATGTTTACTAGCCTAAAATCAATGCTGCACGTCCTGTGTTGACTAATGCAATTGTGTTCCGGCCATTGATGTTGCTAGAAGCGAAATTTCAACCCACTGAACTGTCTTCCCAGTTGTACTTATGATGCAATTTGGCCTCACGTTGGGCTCTGCCCCAAATTTATTGACCCAATAAACCCCAATCTTTCTCGTTTTCTGGATTACCCCCTTGTAACACGTGGCTAATGTTTACTAGCCTAAAATCAATGCTGCACGTCCTGTGTTGACTAATGCAATTGTTTTCAGGCCATTGATGTTGCTAGAAGCGAAATTTCTACCCACTGAACTGTCTTCCCAGTTGTACTTATGACACCATTTGGCCTCACGTTGGGCTCTGCCCAAAATTTATCGACCCAATAAACCCCAATGTTTCTCGTTCATATGTTACTTTCAATAGCAAGTCATTATACCAATACTTACAGCTACTATCGAGCTAGCCATCATCCCTTATCTATCAGCATCAACCACAAATGAAAAAAAATGAAATAAAAAAATTGTCAAAAATAACGGAATTATTCCGAACTGTGCAAAAAATGAGAAAGAGAATGACTTGCCACAAAAACGAAAAATAGAATAGAGACAAGCAATAAAATATCTTGGGACTAAAGCACAGAGTAAATACTGACAGCCTAAACATTGAATACTAGCCTATTGCTAGCGGTGATGATGATGCTTTTATCTGCTCTTAAACACAACCTCAAGACTAATCTTTTGTCATCTTATATTCACAGTCTTGTTTTTCATGCCTGCAATTCATTATATGATATTGTAGCCGGGCATAACTGCATTAATACTAATACACATTATGACGTCATCGTTACATCACGACTAGCAAAGAATATTTAACTAACAGCCATATTTTGTCCAAATATTTTGAATAAGAATTGCTTCAGCTACATCTGGTAAAAAAATTCGTGCAAATTGATCAGCATCTGAGTGCATTACTATGAAAGAAAAAAGGTGCCTTTTATGAAACACTGTACTAATAATATATGTCAAATGTCAAATGTAAATTTATATAGGGGCCTAGCGAATTGTCGTCAGAAGCTACTGACTCTGCAGTGTCGAAAGCCAGCTGGAAGTTGTGTCGTCTGTTGGCCGGGTCTAACTGACTGTAGTCAAACGACTGGGGTCTGAAATGATGAATCAGGGCACAGAATGCCATGCCGTCATTCCAGCTCGTCGTGAAGTTTGTAATGTTCACATACTACACAGACGGACTACTACACATGTTGCAGTACCGTAATAGTAGTAGTAGTAGAAATAGTAGTAGTACTTTTATAGTGTACAGTACAGTGCTTGCACTGCAGTTAAACGTCATGTATGAAACTGTCATATCATACACTGCAACCATTCAGCAAGCCATTCTGTTAAACAACGTTAGTCATATTAAATCAAATCAAAAATCGAATATAGTGCTCTTTGATAAAACAACTGTCAGACTGCAATTGTACAGTGTAAGAGGAAACGCGAGATGGGCTTTAAAACAACATTGTCAATACTGGTAACTTTGATAATACAATATTCCTATTAAAATTAGGCTGTCACTACCAAGATAAGACAAGCTGCCTACTATGTGGTCTGTGCCTTAGATTACAATTCCAAGTAAGATAGAAGTGATATTATTAAACTGTTATACGTTACTAATTAAGATTAGAAGAGTGATCTGACCTTGTAGCCTTTGACCTTTGAACGACACCAATCCAACAGCATCTGTTTGATGCTAGTCTCACTTCGTTGAATCCCCCCAGACCGACTAGCACAAATACAAACACACACGCACACAGTCATATAGACAAATACAGTACCATTCTCACAGACACACGAGTCAGCTGGGGCACATAACTATTTATCTCCCTGGAAGTACGAAATTGTGTGACAGTGTCTAAAGAAGTGGGAAAAAAGCCCAAGGATCAACAAGTCCACAAAAAGTTGAGCCAAACTCATGACAGTCAGCAGCTGTAAAAAGTGTGACAGAAAACATCTAGTGCCTACTAAACATTAGCTACTACTACTAACATTAGCTTACGTACCAATAGTGCAGGTTATGCGATGTTGTCATTTGAAGTAAACTGTAAGTAGTTGATGGAGCTAAAGCAGTGTAATAAACTACACGTAAAAGTTAGCATCAACTTGCATAAATTACTGGTAAATTCATTTGGAAACCAGTTTTTTCCCTAGCCCTACTGTATACCAGCAACTGAATTAAACCTTTGCCAGTTCAAAGCACTAAAAAGAGACCTAGCTGTCTATACAAAATTTTCTTCTTGTAATGACACTAACATACAGTTCTCACATGATTGAGCGCTAGTTAAGTGACCAGTGACTATTACTGTTAACAGAGAGCAGACGTGTGTAGTCAATCGTACTTGAATTTGCCAGCGGACGTTGTTGGAGTGTACTTATTATGAGTTGTGTCACAAAACGATGACCATATTGTCCGCCCAGTCGACTTACCTGTACATAATCAGCATCATCATCATCATCATCATCATCATCAGCAGCAGCAGCAGCATAATCAGCTTAACACATGACCGTCCAACAACAGTCTCAACAATCTGCATGTCAAACGCCGTCAGTCATCACAAACACTGAAACACTGGCTGCAGACTGGCCCAGCTACTTATCTATAGAGTAACTTCAAATCCTCAACACATCTGATCTGCCACTGGACAAACGATCCACTGTCGTTAAACAACGAAAAAGCATAGAAAAACCAAAGCTGGCATGAACGTTCCACATGGCTAAAGTGACCGATGTGCCAATTCTCAATGCGTCAATTCTCAGCTCAAAAAATAAAAGTTTATGGTCAGGGTTGCCGTTCCATCACTACTGTAAATAAATAATTATCTCGACGACAGGCTAATAGATTTCTATCCTAGCTATGACGACAGTTATTGTCAATTATATGCTTAAAATGTGTTTCTAACTGTCAGTATTCTACAGGCCGGCCCCCAAATGTGGCGGAGCCCGAGTTTACCCCATACTCTCCTTCTCGACGGGCCTGGGTGCGTTAATAATGCGTCATTAATGCGTTAACAAAAATTGACGGTTCGACAGCTCTAAATAAAACACATGTCTAGGCGGACGGCTGGACAATATAATGACACTAGATTGACACTGGTGAATGAGCAATTATTAATTACCTGTAGTGGCAGTCTGCCTGAGTGTGGGTGGTCTCACAGGTGTGGTCTGATTGACAGACGTCAACGATGAAGCTCGTGTAGCAGTATTACTATCAGTAGTCGTAGTGGCACTACTACTACTACTACTATCACTAGTAGTAGCAGTAGTAGTAGTTGTTGTGTGACTAGGACTCAGCGCTGATAGCAGCTGTGTGAACGGCTGTTGCTGTTGCCTCTGTTGTTGTCGTTGTTGTTGTAGTTGTTGTTGTAGTTGCAAAGCTTCTTCTCTCTCCCGTTCCTTCTTCAGCAGCCGAGCCTCACACTCCGCTAACATCAATTACTACACAGCTACAGTAATAATAACTGTGCTTACATTTTTCACCCATTTGTCAGAGAACCACTGGTGGGTTGATTTGCATTTGCAAGATGACCCACTGAAGGTCATATTGCGATTTTTTTGATAAATTTAGTTTTAATTCAGGCCTATCATATGTGTGGCTTGGTAGTACTGTACAACAGTAACGGGCCAGACTGGTGACCAAAAGGTCTCCGGATCGACTCGGGCCGGGAGCACTGCCAGGTAACAACGTTAGGTAAGTTGTTCACACACATGTGCCTCTGTTCATCAAGCACTATAACTTGGTATTGGCCAAAGGGCAGTGATGCCCCATGGCTGGGAATGTAACCGTAGGTTGGCGTCGCACTGGCCATGTGTCACAGACTTTAGTGGTCTATCCACCTACACGCTCAACGACCAGGAAAGGAAGATGAGCACACCGCCTATGCCCTAGAGGGACAGGACATGCTTTACCTATCATACAAAGTTTGAATTAACACGTTTCACCATAAATTTTAAAAATCCCACGCACTGTATCTTGTACCATATCAGCATATATTGTATAACTCAGACAGACAGACAGACAGACATAATGTAATCAGAGGCATCTATATGCACCATATAAACGCTGGAGCAAACTTATGCTAATTAACCGCCCTCACATTTCTCTCAGACTTTTAGTCCACTTGCTTAGCTAAAAAATCGTGCAAACTGTGGATAAAAGCAACAGATTTTGCAAGTGAGTAACGTAATGTATAACAGTTAATTTCAGATATGGTGCCAACAAATTTTCTTTGGAATAGCAGCAATAAAATTGATCAAAATTTTGACACCTACAAGCAACATTTGAGCTACATTCTGGCTATATTCTCAGTAACTTAATTTATTGGGCACCTGTGTGCATGCGCTGCAGACAATTACCATGGCAACAGATGTAAACAGCGCGTAACTTAATTTTTTAAGAGTCTAGTTTATTGTACTTTGATGTTTTTCTTGACTCTGTTACAATGCAGAGCGATTCTGTGTGCCATAATTTGTTGGATATATGCTTTAATTGATATACTATAAGTCTGAGGTAAATCAAAATTTATCTTTAATTTGCCAAACTCGTTCAAAAGAGAAAATGCAGTGCCCGGCCCATTCAAAGCGATGTGATATGCTTGGCTGCAGGTACAAGTAATTCGCCGATATACTGCCAGCATTTGCTTATGTGTGTAATTTCCCACCAGGTTTGAGATCTGTGAAGTACAACAGCTGCAGTTAAACGCGTTTTTCAGACTCCCAGCGTTCCAAAATCGACGGCAACTGGGATTTGTCCCAGATAGCACTGGAGAGCAATGGGGTGTTTGGCACTGTTTACACCATCCAGCAAACTTCCAGCAAATGTATTCAAAATATACGTGCTAATACTGGACGTTTGCTGGATCGTGTAAACACCCTATTAAGCACCCCGTAATTGAATTTAGAGGAAGGCAAAAAAAGAGTAAGGGACATGGGGCATGGAAAAGAAACAGAAAAAGAGGGTGGCATGGGGTATGGTGGTGTGAAAAAACAGGGAGTAAAGGGCTCAGGGGAGACGGATGCTTCTAGTGGCATGGGTGCGGAGCACGTCTGTAACTAAGAGACATTAACTGACCCAGTTTCTTCTCTCGAATTACTCTGATGCGTGCTCGTATCCTCTTCCTCGCTTCATAGTCGCTCGTTCTGTTCAGCTGCACAGTCACAACAGGTAATGTGATAAACATTAGGAAAAAAATTTTAAAAAAACGTCAAGTCATCGGTGGCAATCTTGACTTACTGAATGCTGCCTAGCTACTGCTACTAATAACCAGATTAAACCAACATGCAATGAAAATTAAACTCGCAATATGCCAACCCAGATTCACCTGGAAACTCGATCATTTAACAATGTAATTTTTCAGAAACAGTATTTTACGAGTTAGTGCAGCAACACTTTTTGGGCGTGATGCGACGTTTAATGACAATCCTGTGGCAAATTTTCTTCAGTCTGTCAGTGAAAAAACTTTGAATATCGGTCAGAGTCTGGCAAACATATGATAAATAATGCAAAAGATTGTTTTATGGGACACAGTGTGGTAGTAGTAGTAGTAGTTGTTGTTGTTGTTGTTGTTGTTGTATAGATGTAGCATATTACCAGATCTTGAAGGTGGTCTTCATCGGAGATAGCTTCAACATCATTGTCGTTATCATCATCATCATCATCCTAGACAAACACAACATGATGACACATAAATACATGTAATTGTCACATACATACATGTTGTCAGGTAAAGTCTTTGAATAAATTAACACATTAAAATGGTAACTAATACCGGTAAACTATATGAATTGGGTTCATCAATTACAACCTTTATTTACTAAATAAATAAGCAAATACGCTAATTGTTGTAATCTGATCAACTGACCACTAACGCAGATAATATAAAGCTCATAAACAGGTGAAATACATGCTGTAATACTTACGGGAAATCTGACAAGTGTAGCAGTTGCTTTATGATGATCTTCAGAGTCAACAAAGTTGTTATCAATGGCCTCACTGACCGGCACCACTACAAACATACAAGACAATAATACGACAAATATTTCTACAGATACTACTACTACAACTACCACTAATACTACTGCTACAACGGCTGTGAAGGCACACGCTCGTTGCTGTACAAAATTTAATCAATTAGCAGTTAACGAGTTATCGTTTGACGAAAATTGTGTAGTAGAAAAAACAGTAGAAATATCATACACTAATATTATCATTTAATTAGTAGTGGGGCTTCTCTGCAAAAAGATACTGCAAATTGTCATACTTTTACCAAAATTGGCACAAATGAAGGGCAGACCATGCTGACCAATCTAAGACTTGGGGACATCTTGGGGGTCGCTGCCTTTTGTTTAAATTTTAATAAAATAAAATAAAATTTTAATGAAATTTAACACTGCCACTGACCAAGCAGTTTCATCCACAGTATGCTCGACATTTAGGCCAAAATTGATTTTTCTTTGCATTTTCAGTTAGCTTGCACAAAATCGTTTTGAAAAATGATGAGATGCAAATTTTTCCAGCCCGTGGTGACATTCTGTTGCTATGGAAACCAAAAGCCCTTAACAACAGCCCTGGTGTGCCTGTAACAAAGATGATAAGTGTCTAAATGTGACAAATATTATGGCCATGATGACGTATTCGTATGAAATTAAGTACAATGAATCCAATGGTGCATTTTTCACATAGCAATGGTTGCTATGGAAAAACATTTTGCATAGCAACAGCCTAGTCAGTAGAGATATCAACAAGAAACCTTAGCCAAACCTTAGATACCATATAAAGCAAGATCAGTGGTTATAGTTCTGCATAGCAACAGTTGCTGTGGACACATGGTGACCTAGTAACGAATTTGTTATGACATAATGTCACCCATAACTAACATTGCTGAGCTAAAGTATGTCACAAATGTTTGGTACAGTGCAAAATGTCCTGAACATGTTGTCCCATAGAACTTGCTGTCAAAATAACTAATTTTATGCATTTCAAATTTTATGCATTTCAAATCATTCTGGTGCTAATATCTCAATCAAGAACAAAAACTAAAAAGTGATTTTTGGCAAAGCATGCACCCCTAGCAGCCTAGCTCTAAAAATCATGTGACAGCAGCGCATGCAGCAGTGTTAACTTTCCATCAAGCTAAGTGCAGTGGCTCGTGAGATATGGGCTTTAAAAAATAAGAAAACTATAGAGCTTTGGAAAGCTGAACACAATATAAGCTAACAACACGATTGCTTAGATGGGCAGTAATAAATGACAGAAAGTCACATCAATAAACATAAGCCATCAGTCCACCACAGAAACTTATTCTTCTGCAAAGATTATAAGAATAATATTTATTAATTAATTAAAATGATGTTGAACTTGTTATATAGCAGCAGTATTTTAACTGCCCAGCCCAAGAGATCGACCATCTGGCCCAGAAACCGACTGCCAGTGTGCAACCACCCAGAGAGCGACTTTGCAGTTTCAGAGACTGACTGTCTGGTTCCTGATATCGACTGCCTGGCCCCAGACGCTGACCATCCAACCCAATCTGGCCCCAGAAACCGACCATCTGGTCACAAAGACTAACTGTCCATCCAAAAGAATGACTGACCGGTACCAGAGACTGACCACCTGGTCCCACAGACCAACTGTCCAGTTCCCAGAGACCGACTGTCTGGCCCCATAGACCAACTGCATACTGTTCAGCAACACATGCACACCCGCAACGTGTGTTTTGTTTTTCGCATTCAGTTGCTAATTTGCTATAACGTCAGCAGCCAACGAATCACTTTTACCCTTACGTTTCTTTGGCGCGGCTCAGCTAGGTCTGATTGTATTTCAGACAACATGAACGATGCCACCTAGCAGCGCTTTGTTCCAACGTTACTGCAGGTGAATATCTTGGCCAAATAGTCCACACAGGTCCAAAGCTCGCACTCAACTCGAAAAAGTTCTATAACTTGCTGGCAAAATTAACGTACCCAGCGTCAACTATACATTTAGGTCCCTACTACTACTTCTGTTAGCAGGGCACTGCCGTTTTTCGCTGGCATCGTCCTATTCCTGACGGATCACACATTTCTGCCAATTAATCTCGCTGCAGGACACTGCAGGTACACTAAGCTGACTCTCACCAAGCAGGTCAACTACACGGAATAGCCGCTCGTCGGCCATAACAGCTTAAAACCAACACTTGCAAACAAAAAGTCACTTCACAGCTTATTTGCAACTGTTGTCATGACAAAAACAAGACAGAAAACGCGACTTTTACACTGAAACCGGCATGAAAAATAATAAGTAAGTAAATATTTTTATTAAAATTTTTGACATTTTTGGCCAATATAAAAGTAGTTTTTTCTTCAAAAGTACGCATTTTTGGAAATGTCCCCAAGTCTCAATGTGATCAAGACACTATGTAGTTGTTATGCTTGCAATGGCATCTAAGTATGGCAAAGTGCAGAATTCTGCGATAATCACCTTGGGCGAGCGCAACTATAGCTGACTAGTCACTCCAAAAACGCGTTTCAACTTAACCGTTTAGTTATTAGTATACTGTAGTTAACCTTAACCAACCAGTTAAGAACCAGAAATTTGGCACATGCATACAAGTAAAAATGGACCTGACAGAGTGACGTCATCAGTGGCGGAAGAAGACGACGACGACGTGCGCATGGATACATCACGTGACTCGGCCGACGAACTATTTACACTGTTGCACAACGCTGTAGTAGTAGTTGTTGTTGTCGTCGTTGTTGTAGTAATATTCACAGTAGTAGTGGTAGCAGCGGAACACGTGACTGTAGGTGAGATGACGGCTGTCGTGACGTAACGCTCAGCTGACTGTGACGTAATCACATCGTCATCATCATCATCACAGTGCAGTTGCTGTGTCGGTGAGGGATGGCCAGGCTGAGTGTTATCATCATCATCATCATCATCACTGCATGACGTCAGCTCTTCTGCATGTAAACATGTGCCACAAATCATAAAAGTCGCCGGAGTTTTTTTAGCCTATCCACGAGGGAGGGTTGCTTAGCTGCTATAATTTGGGACCTAAATGCTATCAACTTTCTCTGCATTTGCTTCCACGCATATCCACGTATAGCCTATAATCTGAACAGGTCGAATTCAGGTTCAAATCAAAGAACTGTTTCTGTGAAACCATTTATAAGACAAAGACGTGAAGACTAATAGTAAGTCATATAATGTAATTAATCATTAGTTTTTGACGTCCAGTAGACGTAAGCTTGATCTTTGCCCTTCGAGCTACAAAAAATGGCACATATGTTAGGCCCTATAATCAATGAAAATCGAACGCTAAGACAAATTTCAACGTTTTTCTTTGTTTTCAAGTTAAGAGCCCGTACGTGACAGACAGACAGACGGGCAAGAGCCGTAATGCGCCGTAGGCTCAATATGATGGCGATCGACCGCATAATATACCGTTGACGGTGAGTGTGGCTGTGACGCTAGCGGTTCGTGGTTTAGTGTCGTGGTCAGTGTCGTCGTCGGCTGCAGCAGTAGCACTACAGCAGTAGACGGCCGCGTCGTCCAAATAGGTACCAGCAATATCGAGACGCGCCACGCCGGTCTGCCAGTCAAACGTCTGCTTGAAGTCGCCGTCATCCGCCGGTATTAGGTCCTCGTCCTTGTACCAGCGTACCACGGGCACGGGTGGAGAAACTGGCGGAGGGTCAGACGGAAAAACATCATCAGTTGCCGGGGGTGCTTGTGTCACTAGTTGGCACTCGAAGGAGGCGTCTTCGCCCTCGGTGACCGTCAGGTCCGTGGGACTTCGTACAAACACCAGCGAGTACTCTCTGACCAACTCAGATCCACCACCTATACACGCGCAGCGTTACACCGAAACAGTAGGCCTAAATAGGCAAAAACGGCTCACTATAGCAAAGTTCTACTGTGTAGGCCTATACTAGCTATAGAATTCGAATTTTATGAATTGTAAAAAAATAGAAAAATTCTCAAATTTTCTACGCATTTCGAAACTGTTGTTGCCAGGGACGTTCCTATTGTGCTGAAGATTGCCGTCAGAACTGATGCGGACTCGCGGAGAAACGATGCAGTAAGCTTTGCTATCGGGCTTTTGAAAAGCGGTCGCCGACGGTTCACTTCTTAATGTGGATAATAATGGCGGACACTCTCTTTCTCAGCAGTCGAAGGATGGAGCAATGACGAATACTGGCAGAGAATTTGGTAAGGAGGTATTAACTATCTTCTTGTGTTAGCGGTATCCGAAAATGCAGAGGCGGAAAGTCTCTCGGTCCCTAGAAATTAACTAGTAGTTACCACGGACTTTCTGACCGGCGGCAAACGATCTAACGTTTAAACCGTACTTATATCGGCCATCCCTGTTCGGAGACCACGTGTCCGAGGAACTCGACACTTCGTTGAAAGAGTGAACACTTTGACGGTTTCAACTCCAGCCTGGCAAACTGAAGTCTGGCGAATACCTCATCCAGGCGGCAAAGCTGTTCCTCAAAACTTCATCTGAAGACGATCACGTCATTCAGATATACCAAGCAAGTAATGTACGAAAGTCCGCACAAAACAAAGTCCATTAATCGTTGAAATACGCTCGGAGCACAAGTCAGTCCGAAAGGCATGACGGTAAACCGTAAACAGCCGCTCTGTCGCGGTCTTCCTCAGCGATTGGTATATTGTAGTATCCGGAGCGTACGTCAAGGGTGCTGTACCATGAAGACCCGGATAGGGCATTAAGGCAGTTGTCGATTAGCGGCAAAGGGTAACTATCCTGTCTGGTTACCGAGTTTAGCCGGCGATAATCGATACAAAACCGCAAAGTCTCATCCTTCTTCTTCACTAATACCGCGTTGGAAGCCCAAGGACTAGCGGCGGAATCAGAAGTCACGAATTTTCCGTTATTCTCCGTCTATACAGCATTTTTTTAAATATTTTGGGATGGAGGCGTGAAGGAGTGGTGAATGGTAAGAGTGGTGATGATTAGGTGTGGTGGCTTGGCGTATAGGCAACGCGTTTCATTCGATCAACAAAGTTACTGTACGCCAGGCCGGGTTAGTACTGCGACCGGTGACTGCCTGCGGACAGGTAAACCATCTTAGTATATAACCAGCCGCCTAGGTCAACTCAGCCTTCCATCCTTCCGGGGTAGGTAAATCGATTACCGGCCTAACTGGCTGGAGTTAAGGTGGGGCGCGTTCACCTTTGTCAGGCGGCAGCTAACACGGTGTGATCCCATATGGCAAGTGACGCTCTGTAGCTCTGTTAGGAATTCAATCTTCTAAAGAGCTATATATTCCGACCTTTACCTTTTACCTTTAGGGGTGAGGTGATCGTAGACGAAAGATGAAGCAGATTACGGGAAAAGGAAGATAAAAATGCGACACAACAGCTAGCTAGCCAGTCACCTGGAATCCACTAAATTTGGGTTAAACACATATAGTCTGACGAGGTGTTACGTCATAATGACGCGCACCTGTGCTGGCGGTGGTCTGTGATTGGGCTGTGACCGCGTTGACGACGTCATCACATGTATTGGCTGCCTGCATTATGCGCTCACCTGCAATGTTTGCACGCAAAAAAACAATTATGACTTATAATATAATAATAATAATAATAACAGCAACAAACCTTGCTCAAAGCTAAGTACTGCCCGCGGGTCATAACCGTGCAACATTTTCGTGAATAGCCTACATACCAAATTTACATTACAGGAACACAACCGTATTCAGCGTCAAATACAAGCATCAGGTTAATGATCCAACACGTTTGAATGCTTATCCGTTATACGTCATCAGCAGGAGCATTATAGGCTAAAGCCTAAATAATAAAGATTATTTCTATGACCACGTCAGTAAAGTATCAAAGAAGTAGGTCCGGATATGAACGACGAAACAGGAAAGTCTTGAGACGCTGCCTGAAGACCGAAAGTGACGGTGCAGAACAGCAGAAGTAATATCTGTGCAACTGAGACGTTCTGTGAAACTTGAGTTGAAGGTTATTAATCTATCCAAAAGTCTGATACGCGGGGCTACACTGCAATACGAGAATGAAATGAAATCAACTCACAGTTATCAGACGCCGTCGTCGACTCAGGCAGAGTTGATTCTAGCATGACAGCATCGGCCTGTAAGCACAGCAAACATCACAGCCATCATGTTAGCCGTCATTTGTACACGGTGTAATTGGACGAAATTACATTTGGAGCAGTTTACTGCTAGCCAGGGGCGTCATTTAGGGG
>Ga0056128_1003165_pt1 | contig 20033 bp, 8 predicted proteins | sample WorMetLIZISLAND2_FD_71113 | JGI IMG/M metagenome (GOLD analysis project Ga0056128, IMG submission 71113) | Marine gutless worms symbiont microbial communities from Max Planck institute for Marine Microbiology, Germany - Olavius geniculatus... ... | reverse complement strand
GCTGATCGCGGCATCAATGATCGACTGGTCGAACTGCGCCCACTCGTTGACGAGACGCGTTTTGAGTTCATCGATGTCAGCAATTTTGGAGCGATAAACTTTCTTCTGACAATTTTGAACACAGGTGTTATAAGAACTTATAATTTTGCTAAATAAAGCACTGTTTGTTTATTGTGGGCTAATTAAGTCTTTAAAAGTTTATTGCAGATAACAACATTCGGCGTTATGTAGCAATTTGGAACATTTGCGTTTAACACGGTAAGGTGATGACGCAAATTAGGTGAGGTGAAAAATGGGTGCACCTCGCACATATTTGTATCGTTTGCCATCTTTCTGCCAAAAATTATCAAAATCGGTGGAAATTTGACGCAGTTCTGACAATAACAAATCTGCTTAGTTTTTTGGGGGACACGGTGTAGGCCCTATCACTGGTATACCGGTAGCATCAATGACCCGTGCCATAGCAACCATGCTTCACACGCTTCTATCAGCCAGAGCCGCTTATTTCCAGATCATGCTATTCTCTCTGATATAGCAAATGATGTGACTACGTAACATTAGTGCTTCAATGGACTAGTTACACCATTGACACCGGCAGCTGGCCCAGTGGCTCAATGCGTAGAAACGCTGCCACTGATTACGTAGGTGCACTGTCGCTTGACGCCGCGAGTTCTTATCCTGTCGAGACCTTGCTCACTTTACCTTCTTACATAATTACCTCGGCCAAGGAGGTAATGTTTTTGCCAGACTTTGTTTGTTTGTCTGTTTGTCTGTCTGTGTGTCAGCAAGATAACTCAAAAAGTTATGGACGGATCTTTCTGAAAGCTTGAGGGTATGTCGGGCATGGCACAAACTACCAGTGATTCAATTTTGGGGGTGATCCGGCAGGAAACCTGGATTTCGGATCAGTTTGAAATTTTCGTTACCATTGCGTTAAAGAGGGCATAAGGGAACCGCTGGCAAAGTGAATATGGTGACGCCACCTGGCAAATAACATTGCCTTGGCGGAGATACCTGCGGGCTATGACTGCTTTCTAGTTTACATTATGTCTAATCTTACCTGACAGCTTGTGTGTTTCCCTTAGGCCGTCTTAGTTTAAGTTCGAGTCTAAGTTCGAGACACAAAAATAAGAACTCGCGTTCGACTTGAGTCCACTGCAGGGTGGACTCGAATACTACATCACTGTCTTTTGAAGCGTAACACATTCGTGCGTTTCTTTGTAACACACACCTTGTTGTTTAGGTGATGCCCTATTGCCTATTCGTAATCGTGTTCGTGTATTGATGCAACACAACTATAACACAAGACTTATTAAGTGCAAAAGTGGATTAAAAGTAAACCAAAATCATTACGCAGATCGAAAAAAAACATAACAAAATCTCGAAGCGCTCGTGAGAGTGCATTATCTTCGCCAAGTATTTTTTTGGAAAAAATAATTTTAAAGCATTGTTGTTAATTTGTTAGTTACAATAAATAACTAAAATAATGATATTCTTTCTTTCTTCCCGAGTGTTAATAGCTATTTCTATGGCGTTGGATATTCGCTGCCAGCGTTGCTGCTGGCAGCGTCACAGACAATACACGATCTGCTGGTGACGTTATAACGTCATTCTTATCATGACGTCACGCAGCTGAGCACAGACAGACAGAACGACAAACACACAAAAAGTGGACACATTATATCCTCCGTTCACTACGTTTACTACAATTGCTGACGAACATCAGACCCGTCGAGAGCGTGGGGTAGGGGGTAAGCTACCCTGGGCCCGCGAGGTTTGGGGAGCCTCGTCGTTGCCCAAAAATATAAAGTGCACCAGAATGCACCATTTTGAAAAAAAATTCAAAACTTTTCTACCCAGAGGGCTCCCACGAAAATGTTTGGGGCCCCACAAGAATGTTTCCCGGGGCCCCGCTGTGGCTCTCGACGGGCCTGACGAACATAATAAACAATGGAGTAGCTTAGACAACTGCGTCTGAATCACGGGAAACGTGAAAGAGGTATTATATCTAGTGTACTGTACAGTAAGTGACGATGAATAAGACCGAAATCACTTGTCGTCGTTCTTAAGTTACAGTAATATACTGGAGGCTGGCTGCATATGACACTGAAGAAAGTAAGCTATAAATTATAGGACGCGTAGCCTATAGGGCACGCTGCATAGCGTTTGAGTGAATGTCCTACATGGCGTGATTTCTGCCGCGGCTTCGAGTCGTGTCGAGTGTGGTGAATTTGTAGTCGTGTCGAACTGACGCCAGCGGTTTGGCTTAGTTTTGGTAACGTCGTTGATCGCATCAACGAAGTCAATTAACGCCGGGCCCGGTTAGTACTCGGATGGGCCACCGTCGGCAAGCGGGTCAGCCATTTCGGTATCGAAACCAGCCAACTAGATCAGCTCAACCTGACCATCCCTGTGTGGGTTGGCGCAATGAGTACCAGCAAAAGCTGGGAGCCTGGGAAGTAAGCAACCACACCGTGTGATCCGATAAAGAAACAGTGATTTCGCAGTGTAAACTGGTGTCTGGCTGACGTCTAAGGCAACAGATCTTAAGAGTCCAGAAAAGACTTCTTATGTCGACGTCTATAACTCTCGGACTATGAATGCTTTCACACTGAAGAATCTAAACGCTGTCAGCTTCGTTTGTCAACAACTAACGCAGCAGCTATTGTTATGAGGTCACAGACCCAGTTTAGGAAGAGCGCCTTCGTCATACGGTCCAAAGATCCGGAACCAAAGGTTCCTCCCACATCAGGAACCTTCATTCTGCTCTAGTCTTGGGGTAAAATAAAACAACAGAACTTTGTTGTTGGTAAACCCAAGTTCACCAAGTTTCTTGCGTTTAACGTGAAATAGAACGTACGCAACGCAACGAACGCAAAAAAAACAACGGACCGTTTTTATCTTTGCGTTCTGACCCTTATGCCGGTCAGCTGCGTTCGTTGCTTTTGTTGCGTACTTTCTTGTGCGTGCGCTGAGTGCGTTGCGTTGCGTCGCATGGAAACCACGCTTAACTTAGGAGTCCATCTGGGTGGGTCGAGATATGGGGCACGCCGTTTGCCACTTTTACTAGGTAGAGGTATCGAGTGGGTCTTCCGAACTATTTTACTGTTAAAAATCCGTAAGAAAGAAGTTCCATCTGCTTACTTACTGAAACATGTTTTGCGTCTCGTTTTGTACAACGATGTCCCGACAAAACCGAAACCGACAAAAGCGAGAAACAGTGATGCGGGCTTAGGTTTAAGAAATAAGGTTAGGTTAGGTTAGGAACTAGAGTTAGATAAAGTGTTAGAGATTAGGTTTAGGAATAGCGTTAGAAATAAGGATAGGGTGGGGTACAGACTAAGGATTACGATTAAGGTTGGGGTTAGAAATTATGGATTAGTAATAGGATTAGGATTAGAGTTTTTGTGTAGTGGGGTAGTTTTGACGTTCCCAGTTGTGTCGGTCCCGGTATTGACAGGAAACCGTGTACAACTGCTTCGAATAGTAGAACTGTCATAGCCTATTTGCCCGGCAAGAAGATGCCATCTAACGGTCGATGTCTCGCATTTCAAGCTATTATAGTGCTGTTTTTGTGAAAATTTTAAGACTGTTCATCACTAGCATGAAATGCGAAATAAGCTCTGTGCGAAACTGCAAGCACTATTGAGCTATACCCCGGGACAGGTCGGCGATTCTGATTCACAATGACAATGTGACAATGGCTTTCGCTATACGAAATTGTTTCCAGATTATATTTAGGCCGCCCGGAACGGTAGTTCCAAAGGTCTTATGTTTTACTGCTGTTTCTTTTATGACACGAGATCTCCGAGCTCCATCAGCCGATTGCCGCAAAATTTTGCCGCATGACGAAAAGTGTGTTCGATTTCATAATCCCTGTTAAAAAATTTGGGGTACTGTCCAAAAAAACTTTGAACGCAAATATCTCCAGAATCCAGAATCGAAAAACTAGGTGATCGACAGCATTTTCTCCTGCGTCCGGCGAAAAACGTTTGGTGAACTTTGGTCCACTAATTACGAAGATTTAGAGGTGCAATCATGCCCACCAAATCGACTTTTTCGGAAAACCATATTTCGGCCTTAAGGGGTCCTGCGCCCCGAAATTTTTACAGAATGACCAACGCACACTCTATCGGGACGGGGGTTTTCCAACAATATTTTTTTTTAAAAAGGATTAAAAATTGGCTTAAAATTTAGCGTATAAGCAACTATAACTTTGCCGCTAAGAGAAGCAGCCTTGCGAAACTTTACAACGCAATGTGGCTCTAGGTAGCGGTGATAACGCTGGTACAACTTATGGGTAGCACTGTTCCCTTAAAATTTGGGAAGGCAGAAAACGTCAAAAATTCGTGGCGATTTAAGACAGCCGACGAGTTTGAGCGCGAATATCTTAAAAACAAACAAAGTTATCGACATCCCCTCTCCCTTTCCCTTTCCCTTCCCTTTTTTCCTCCTCTTTTCATTTTCCTTCCCTTCCCTTTATCTTCTATCTTTTTTCTCCTTCCCCTTTCCCTTCCTTTTTCCCTTTCACTTTCCTTTTTTTTCCTTTCCTTCTCCTTCCTTTTCCTTTTTCTCTTTCCCTTCTTTCGTCTTTTTTTCCTTGTCCACGTCCGTGCGTCCAATATTTGAGGCGCCATATCTCCGTGACGGTGCCAGATAGACGCATGGTGACGATGGACCTTTTATACTAAAGCGCTGATGACGAATCGAATGGTCTCGTTACTGACAATGTTTATTGTTTAGTTAAAATAATACAGAAGGATGAAAGGATCATTGCTTCTGTATAATTTGAAATAACACTGTTTGATTTTTTTACAGGTCTGAACAGCTCACTGATTATATTTATATGGACATATACTGTAAACTGTCGAAATGCATTGGACAGACTCCGTGTTCATTTGAACATTATCTTGTGATTATTATTTCCGCTAAGTAATCGCGGTGAACAAAAGTGATGAAGTTTTCATTTCTGTCTGTCTGTCTACCTGTCCGTGTGGGCGCAGCGGCACCAGTGACCCACCATGTAGCGGCACCGGCATGACGTCATAACAGCAATGACGTCATTGTGTCACCAGCAGATTGTGTACTGTCCGTGTTGTGGTTGTAGTAGCCCGCCTTCCAAACCCGCGGGCTTCGGCTGGTCAACAGCCGAAAACCCAATGGCGGGATAGAAGGGGAGAATGTCAACCGACTTTGCAACCACATCGTTTGAATGTAGCTGTCAGATCCACCTCTTGAAGGCTCCGTCTTGAGATGTACTGTCTCTGTCGTTACGAGCAGCAACGTGTGCTGCGACAGCGTTATGGTTATAGGCTAGTTATTAACGTTTAGGAAAAAAAGAGTTTTAGTAAATTATTGTAATTAACAAATTTACAACAATACGTTAACGTATGGCAATCATTTTCCAAAAATTGCAGTTGGCGCAGATATGCGCTCTCACGAGCGTTTTATACACATTATATTTATGAGAATACAGCGTGCTTGCGAATGAATCATATAATATAGGTCCTACAAGCCTACTGTAGTGCATATTGTGCAAAGATGGTATAACATTAACAATCACAGCATTATAACCAGTGCAAGGTGCGCTCTGGCAGTGGTACGTAGGCCTACATGCAGAGCTGAGCAGTAACGAAATTACATGTAATTCAATTACGCAATTCGATTACAAATTACAATTGTAATTTGTAATTCAATTGCATTTGGTTTTAATATAATTTGTAATTGGTAATTCAATTACATGGTCATATGGTCATGTAATTTGTAATTCTAAATTACATTATAGGCCTAGTTTTTAATTATGCTTGAAAGTTTTAAGTAGTAACATCTATTAGTTTTATATTAAGCACACCATGTCGATCGCTTATTTACTTAACTACACTTTTCCATGTGGTTTACATTTTTAGTTATAACTGTTTTTGCACAACTTGTTTTTGTAACTAGTGTAGACTGTAGATAGCAGACCTTCTAAACATTCTGCATCGCTGATCGTTGTCAAGTCATAAAACATTTCTACAATTGCTCCTTTCCCAAGCCTTTAAAGTGACATAGACCTTCATGTGATATACATGATGTAACTTACGTTACTAAATATAAGTTGTGTTTGTCAATAGTGTAGACAGTAGTTGACATTAACAGGTAATTGGTGTGTTGCTACTTGCTCCTGGTGTTTTTTGGTCTGATAATGACTAGTGACCGCATTACCAGTGTACTGCTGCTAGTTTGTTAAACCTGTGAATGTATTTATCATTTATAATCATAATACTAATTGGAAAACAAGATTAGCAATTGCATGTAATTTGTAATTGAAGTAATTGAAATTACGTAATTTGTAATTAAGTTACATTTGAGCCAGTAATTTGCCTAGCTCTACCTCTACGTATGGATATGAATGAAGGAATAAAAAAGTGAATAACTGTTGAAGCTCTGGACAGTTCTGTCATGTGCTGTTTAGTCATCGTGCATACGGCGAACCATTGCGCGTTATTATTTGACAAGCCTATATGTTAGCTACATAGTCAACACAGAATAGTCTAGGCCCTAGTGTACAGACCACTGGTGCACTAGGCCAGGCCTATAAGTTTAGACCAGCAAATAGCACAATGTAATAGGCCGGCTAGCCTGTACCTGTTTCGTTACGTCAAAAAGACCTGCTGGGAGGCCGACAATGGGATGCCATCTAGCTGTCGCTTTCTCGCAATTCATGCTAGTGATGAGCAGTCTTAAACATTTTGACAAAAAAAGCACTGTAATAGCTTGAAATGCGAGACAGCGACCGTTAAATGGCATCTTAATGCCGGACAAATAGGCTATGACAGTTCTACTATTCGAAGCAGTTGTACACGGTTTCCTGTCAATACAGGGACCGACACAACTGGGAATATTAAAACTACCCCACTACACAAAAACTCTAATCCTAATCCTATTACTAATCCATAATTTCTAATCCCAACCTTAACCGTAATCCTTAGTCTGTACCCCACCCTATCCTTATTTCTAACGCTATTCCTAAACCTAATCCCTAACACTTTATCTAACCCTAGTTCCTAACCTAACCTAACCTTATTTCTTAAACCTAAGCCCGCATCACTGTTTCCCGCTTTTGTCGGTTTCGGTTTTGACGGGACATCGTTGTACAAAGCGAGACGGAAAACATGTTTCAGTAAGTAAGCAGATGGAACTTCTTTCTTACGGATTTTTAACAGTGAAATAGTTCGGAAGACTCACTCGATACCTCTACCTAGAAAAAGTGGCAAACGGCGTGCCCCATGTCTCGACCCACCCAAATGGACTCCTGAGTTAAGCGTGGTTTCCATGCGACGCAACGCAACGCACTCAACGCACGCACAAGAAATTACGCAACAAAAGCAACGAACGCAGCTGACCGGCATAAGGGTCAGAACGCAAAGATAAATACGGTCCGTTGTTTTTTGCGTTCGTTGCGTTGCGTACGTTGCGGGCGTTGCGTCAAATGGAAACCGTGCTTTACTTTTCAGAGTTAATTTACCCTTCGACGGAAAATTGGGGTCGAATTGCCCCCATACTGTATGAACTATGAATTGCTTAATATTTTTATTTAAGAAATGGTTTAAACTTATGTAGACAAGTTTTTGCGACTTTTTAATTTATTTAATGTTGTCAGACTGACACATTTAGTTCACGTTTATAACGATACGGGAGCGATAACGACGTTTTCGATATCCCCGCCGCGCAATAGTGCTGGTCCACATGTCCACCAAAATAGCTGCCGTCGGACTTGCTTGCAAAAATTATTTTGTTTGCACATTTCGTTAGATTGGGTGACACTCTATCAGTGTCTTCAGTAACTTTCTGTTGCTATGGCATCCAAAAGCTCTTAGAACAATTTTAGTGTAGCTATAACACAAGTATTAGGCTTAAATCTCTAAATTTATTAAACCTTTACTAAACTTATTTGTCACTAATCACTACGGACACCATAACATTTAAATTCTTTTGTGTGTATACTGTTTGAATTTCTAATCGAATTCTCAAAAACTCGTTACCGTTATAACTCGATAGATAGTACTATGAATCAGTCAACCGATCAATCAATAAGGATTTTTAAGTGGCCTATGTAATGCAAACTACTGCTATAGGTCACTAAAAAGTAGTCCAGGAAATAGGCTACGCCAAGTCAGGGAAGGATTTTGTGAAGAGATCATAGAAATGGGTTTTGAGACGCTGGTGGAAGATGGACAACGAGGCTCACGACGACTTGATGCGCATCACAAAAACGGCAAATACACGGTGTTCCAATAAATAGTGGACCCCAAAACAAATAGCTATAACTTATCAAAAACTTATCACTTTTGTTTGAAATTTTAGACATAATAAATGTAAATCAAATCAAGAAAAACGACATTTATTAGGTTAGACAAAACACACGGCAATGTCAATTTTATTCACATTTAAGATGCATCACTGAAAATATGAAGTTTACAACACGGCAACTGCTGTCTTGTGTGCCGACGTTTTGGAAATTGCTGTCTTTTGAATGTGACAAATTTTAGTAAGTGCCAGGGCATTTTTTTGATTTAAGCATGCTTCTTGGCTGACTCAGCATTCTGTGCAATTTACGTTTTACGCATTTTACCACTGCTGGGTTTTAGTCCACAGTAATGATTTAATGAAAATTTATCAGCACCTTGAGCAAAGATGACAAAAACCATTTTCTGTTTGGAAATTCAGTGATAATCTTCTTAACTTTAGTCTCCGTAACTTTTTTATGCAAAACTTGCATTACGACATAGGTTTTTTTGCTAAGCAGGCAGAGGCATCCATGAAAAGCTGTTTGTACTGGTATCCAAAAATGACACTACTTTTGAATTCCCTTTCTTCCCTTATGGTTCATACTTTTGAGTGCAATTTTGTGTATTTCTTTTAAATTAACTGCAAAATACTGGACACTAACTTGCGTTAAGTAGTAGTGTTAGTTTAGCACAGTTGTTGATGACATTCCAGGGGTTCACTTTTTATTGGGACACAGTGTATAAGACTTCTTCTGAGTGAGATCAGCTGGTTAGCATTCAGAACTCCACTTAGGCCAAGTCTGATAGAATGCGGCATAATATTCGTGAGGTCAAAATGGCCCCCGACTTTGCTACGGTGTTGTAACAAATAAATTGGTTTTCCCATCGAAGGGTTAATTCAAACGTTTAGCAAATTCAGTGGTCCGTGCGTGACTGCGCTATAGCACACATTCATTCAGCCATCAGAATGATTATAGCCCGTCGCCGTAGTCGTACCGTGTACTTTATTCCTGTGACAATCACTCGCCATACAGAGTAATGCTTCGCACGACAACAACATTCAGCATTCACGCCCCGCCCCGCCGGAAATAACTGTACTGTGAAGCCACGCCCACACACCGGCGGTTAATATAATAGCTCGGTGACACTGATAGTCTAGGCACAGACCAGAGATGTAGATAGAGCTATACTGTAGTTTGCGCGTCAAGAACAACTTGACTATATAGTGTAACGGCATCACATCGAGCTATGATGACGTCTACGCCGGGAATAGACCTACAGACTCTTAGCTCTCTGCTGGCCGGACTTGATATTGACAGCAATGTCTTCATCGAGGTACATTCAAGCCTAATAATTATTGCATTGTTATAATAATACTAAGTATCTCCGCCAAGTGAACGTGGCGAATGAATGCCATAATGTGTTCACTTCTGTGTGTCTGTGTGTCAGTGCGCGCAGCCGCATCATAGTGACTCTGTTGAAGTGGCGCCAGCGTGACGTCATAATAATATAACGTCATTATGTTACTACCAGATTGCGTATTGTCCGTGACGTCACCAGCAGCAACGATAGCTATCGTTATAGCTATTGTTATAATAGTTAGCCTCACTAAAAAATTTTTTCTAAGGTTAATACCATCAGGGTTAGAAAAAAGAATTGTAGTTAATTATTTCAACTAACAAATTCGTCACACTGCGTTGTAAAAAATACTCGGCGGAGATACGCACTCTCACGAACGCCTTAGTTATTTAATAAAAAATAATAATTATTATTTTAATGACCTACTTTGTTGTACTATCCCTATCTTTTATCACAGTAAAAACTGAGTGCTATGACCGCCTATAAGCTCGCTGAAGTCGTGCGTGATCAGTGATCACCGTCGTCAGTCAGAAGTACAGGTTAACGTATGTTGGCGGGTGGATTAGCCTACAATAAGTTCATGTATGTTTCGACACGGTGTAAGGTAATAATTTCTTGTTGCAATCGCAAAGTAGGCCTAAACCGTGATGAGACGTACGTGCTTAAGTGTTTAATGTTGTGATCAACACGTTGGACTCTTATCAACAAAGTTTATCAACGCCGGGCCCGGTTGGACGGGTGACAGTCGGAATGTCCAGCCGTCCAGGTCAACTCAGCCTGATCATCCCTTTGCGGGTAGACGCAATCAGTGTCAGCGATAGCTGGGACGTAAACAAGCACACCGTGCGATGCAATAACCCGTTATTCGTGATCTGGCAGTGTAGACTTGTGTCTGGCTAAGGGCTAAGGAAACGGAGATCAGCGCCGCCCCGTGGGCCTTATGGCCCCGGAAGGACTTGGCATAGTACATTAGTGTACGTAATGACGTGCAGTATCAGATTATTCTTTTTTCCAGAAAAATAATTTAATTTGGTGCATCTGATACGTCTTCATTGGAGCAAAAGTATTGTAATGATTCAACGACATGATGTGGTTTGTCTGGTGCAGCGTCCGTCAATGGAAACGGCGCACGTGCGACCTCCACTGCAGTCCAGTCTGTCGCTGCCTCTGGACGCACACTGTGACGTGTATAAGAACAGCGCCGAGCCCGCTGATGGTGCGTTAATGTCGTTTCGACTTCCTGCTCCCAGAGTAATGACCGAACGACGACCTCAGAGCATCGGAGGCGAGTCTACATCCCTCTACCAGACAATCGATCACTCGACACTAGACACATCGGTAACGACTGAACGATTTTAATAGTTCTATTTCATTTTATTCTTTTAAAATATTTTTTAACATTTTATCGCTTCATACTATTTTTTTTATTTCTATTTTATTACAAGAGTCACAAAAATGCGTTTAATTTATTGTTTTGTAAAAACTAACTTAGCGGAGATGTACACTATTACAAGTGCATCCTTCTAGTTAACAAACAAAACAGGTAACACAATGTAAACATACGGATCGTTTTTGCTTCAGAATTATTACATTAATAATAATTAATGGCGTTGATGTGTGGTACAGAAGCAGTCATCGACGGGGGCGGTGACGGCTCCCACACGCTACAAGACGGAGCTGTGCCGGCCATATGAGGAGAATGGAGCATGTCGGTACGGCAGCAAGTGCCAGTTCGCGCACGGCAAGGCTGAGCTTAGGTCTGTCATACGGCATCCTAAGTACAAGACCGACCTCTGCAGGTTAGCGACCGAACAGCTCGTCTCATATCATTTTTGTCGACCGTATTATTATCGGTCGCGCTTATGGCACGATATTTTGTCTGTTTGTCTTGTAGCTGTCTCTCTGTCGTTTGTAACTATGTATTGTGGCTAAACGGAACGTTTTACCGAAACAACTGTCTCAAGAAGGAAATAGGGTTGCCCGACCGCGACATGGGAGACCAGTTCGAGCCCGCTAGAACTCCCTTTCCCCATTTATTCGGGGTACTGAATGCACGTCGAAATATTTGCGCTGTGAATTGCGGCTAAACCGCTTGAGTTAGCAGCATGATTACTACAGGAACTGAGCAACTGTAGATATGACGCGTGGTGGTGTATGTGCAGGACGTTTCACACGACTGGCCTGTGTCCGTACGGACCTCGTTGTCATTTTATTCACAACGACGAGGAGCGACGCAGTTCCACATCCACCGATTCATCCACCTCCGACCAGCCTCTGTCCGTCACGCAGAACCAGGTACTGCGCTACCACGTTTATTGCAGGCACCGCTATTTATGCTTACTTGTTAATGTACTGTGAATGGTTATGAGTTACATGTGCTATGGTTATTTTAACGGTTGCTTTGCCCTGATGTGAATCGGGCAAAATCGCTTTGGAGCATTTCTCTCTAGCGTTGTCTGTCTGCCTGTCTCTGTCTGTGACAATCGTGTACGCTGCTGAAAGTTTCCGCTGGACGGATTTAGACGCCGTTCGGCAGATATTCTTGCAGGGTCCAATAACCTTCAGCGCAAAGAGAGATTTGGAGGGCAAGTTAAAAACCAAAACGTGCACTTGCCTGCTTATGATTCACCAGGTGCAAAACCGATCAGCGATTTGCTGCTGTGCCGCATTATCATCATTAGGCCTATTGTAATTGCTGTGCTGGTACATGTAGGTGGAGAAACGTCGTCTGCAGCGTCATTACTCGGACTGTGTGCCGCGAGCTTCCACCAGCAATGATCCACGTCATCTTCCAACCACTTCCACTCTGCCTGGCATCACATCATCTAGGGTTGGCGGTCCAGGGGCCGGCGGCGGTGCGGTGGATCTGCAGCGTCGGTCCTCCTCCGTAGCGGACGCCGTGATCCGCCATTCCATCGGCGTCGGCGGCGGATATCATCAGCGTCAGTTGCAGACGGTGCTTGAGGCGGCGGCGGTGTCGGCAGATCACCAGCCTGTGCTCCACAACATTACCTCGCCGCATTATTCACTGGCGGATCGACAGTCCGTGCAGTCCGTCGGAGCACTTTACACCTCCTCCCCAGGTTCCTCGTCAGCTTCCAGTCTGACAGGAGACAGTCGTTCACCGAGCCCTACGCTGCTACTGCCTCCCCCTCAGTCTTACGCCGTGGCGGATTGCGTTCCACCGACCCCGCCGATTCGCCCACCTCCTTCCGCCGCCACGTGGTCTGAAGACATGGACGGCGAGCAGGCAAGGACGGCGCTAATAGCAGCAAAGCTGCTGGTGGCACGACTTGGTCCACAGAACCTGGCCGCCGTCTTGCAAGCTCTGCAGCTCTCTGGGGCGGGTGGAATGGGAAATAGTTTGAACGCTAGCACGATTGAGAGCACGGTAAAACCTGGGAGCGTTGGGCTGCCGCGTGGGGTGGATCGACAGGACGTCTGGTCCCCACATCAGTACCCTCCACATCAGCATCATTATCAGCAGCAGCAGCATGGGTCCGCTTGCTGGTAGGAACTAACAAATCGTTTCGGTGCCCGGCTTTTCACATCCCGTTCTTGGTTTGTTATGAAATGACAGGACTTGATCAGGCGGGTTGACGTCCGACGTTACTTTGCCGTCTAATACTGTCCAGCTCATTAACTGGTTCGGCTGTTGTCAGTTTTTAAACACACAAAATGTCGGTGGTTTTGAACAGTACAGCACAACGAAAGGTTGAGAAACTTTGCCGTCTGATCACAAGTTCACAACAATGCCCAGTACATAAGCAGCACTATCAGGAGCGGCATGCAGCATGCAGCACAGGTCCATTTGCTGATATGAACTAGGAATAAGTTCGAGGCCAGCATTTGCTAGGTCAAGACCACCAAGTAACGGAGTGTAAAGATGAGCTATCTATTAACCTATCTGCATCAAATAAAAACCGCAGATTCAAATACTTGATGCTACACAGCCACAGGTAACAGAGCAAAGTGAATCTATGATACAGATAGCGTGAACTCACTGCACAGAGCACACTTACTACCAGTGATAGAGGCCAAGAAGTCGAGACTAAGACCAAGGCCACATTTTTTGTCTTTGAGTTGTTCTCAAGGTCGATGACAGTCCTCGAGAACCCCATCCCTGTCATATATACTAACCATACATAGATATGATGTACCCCATCAGTTGCTAGACTAGAGCAACTAAATCACAACATGACGGACAGTTTAGCTTTCAGTTGGCATGATGACGCAATGACACGTGACACTGAGCGGATGTTCTGAAACTGTCATTTGCTACTCTCCCTTGACTTGCCTCGCTATATGAGACGAAACAAATTGAGCTTACGGTTTCAAAATGGCGCGAAAGTTCTAAAGGCTTATCTTACTAGGCATCAGTGACGCTGCAACTACCTAAAGGTGTGTTTGAAGCGACAGAAATGAACTGAACTGAACTGGAACAGCGGAACTATAGGCCTGTTTCAGTTTACTTCATTTCTGTCGTTTTTAACACACCTTAAAGTGCATTGTTGTTCAATACGCATGCGCGTGTCGTTCGTGTAGGCCTACTCCAAGCTTAAATGTTACATTGACATTAGACACTGTTCAGTTTGATGCTATGATGACTGTCTTATTTATGTACGACTACGATGTTACGTCACGTCGCGTCCCGCTATCGGTTTTTAACCGATCTCTGCTCAGCTGTCTGTCTCCGTAGCTTAAAATATACAGTTTATTATGATTCCGATCGAATATTTATTTCAAGACGATGGGCATAATTGATTGATAATGGAATTTATCGTATTCGTATTTATATACGCACTTAATGTGCACGCCCTGTTGTAGGTAGCGGCCCCCTATTTTATTGACGTTTTGCTTATGTGTTGTACGCGCATAATGTCGGAGAGAACGAAACCGAAAAACTTGTGTAGCTAGGCCATTTATGATATAGTTTATTGTCTTTCACGTGCCTTAGGTCTGCGTCGTAAGTGCGATCTCAGATCGTTTGCATTGTCAACCCGATGAATTCACGCGGTTAGGGATATGCCTCCGTGTGCGAACTGTAGGCTCTGTATTAGTTTTGTTACGTAGCCTATTTAAACTATTTGCGCCTCATACATACGGTGATGTTAAACTTAAACGAAACCAAACTTTCCAGAGAAGCATTCGCCACAGAATTTCAACTCAACTGTTATGGTGTGTACAGCCTTTATGTCTGCAGACGTTGTACTCGTATTAAGCTTAGGCCTGCATAATGCATTATACTCGACTAGCCTATGCAAGCTTAGTACTGCAGTGTTCGCGACGTCTATGAATAAGACTGTGCAATTATTATTAACTTATATGAGCTTGCTCGAACGCTGTTAAATCGAGTGTCGCTATCCATCGACAGTTTGTATTGTAGGCCTACCTCGTTTACACGATCAAGCTCGTTCGATGAACCAGCCCGTCGAGCTGTCTAGCGCTTGACAAACACTTGGCAAGCACTCATCGAGCTGGCCTGATGAGCACTTGATGTGCGATTGATGCTTATGCTTGACCCGCCTCTTAATTAGCATGTTAATCAGCATGCCACTTGGATGAATGTTTGCAATATCAAACATGTTTGATAACTGAAGCAATCATCAAGTACTCAAGCACTTGACAAGCGCTTGTCGAGCCAGCTCAACGAGCTGACTCGTCGAGCCAGATTTATCGTGGAAACGAGGTATTATGTTTTTGCTTAGGCCTACATGACACTGTGCCTTACCAGTATGCCTACGTATACTACTGGCCTATTCGCAATCATTTGTTATCGCTAACCGTGTTACTACTTTTATAACGTTATTATACATTATCGCGTTCGCGTCGTTATTTATGGATAGTTAATGCATTTTATTATAATTTACATGTATAACCAGATTTATAATGTTATTAAGTAATGTATTGCAAGATGTTTGTGAATTATTGATGTTTGTAACATTGTCCCGTGTCACATGTCTTTGTATTATTGAATATTTGTTATTAATGTGTATTATTATATTAATGCGTGGTTATAAGCTATGTTGTGCTTAAATTATGAACTAGACCGTTGTAGTTGATAATAAATTAATTTACAAATTATTTTGCTTTGTTTTTATTCTTTGTAAACAAAAAGGTCAAAATAGCCAGACTACGTGCAGTGTGTAGGCTAAATTAAATTCAGTGAAAAATTGCCACATTTTACAAGTAGACCTATAACCGATAATTAGTCATTGTTCCTTATTTTTTTGCACTCATTTAAAATGTTTTCTTTCTGTGTAAATAGTCAGGCCGTGTTTTTTTTTGTTTTTATATAAAATTTAAAGAGAACTTGCAAAAAGTTTAGTTTACATAACCAGGAAAATCTACCAGTTAAATAAAATGGAATTTAAAAGGTAATAGAAACAAACGCTGGCAATAAACGAATGATCGTCAGAACTGTATCAAATCTACGTTCAAACAAGACTGTCAAGCTTTGCTCAAGGCTAAGTACTGTTTGCGGGCAATGCCTGTTCAACATTTCTTGAATCCGGAGGGCATTTTTGGCGGGGGGTTATGTTCGTGGGATTATGTTTAGAAAGATTTTGTCCGTTTTGCACTTATCCAGAAAATTTTGTCAAGGGAGAATTTTTTGCCGGGAGGAATTATGTTTGGAAGTATTACGTTTGAAGCATTATTCAGTGGGAGATTTTGTCTGCTTCACCTGCTCACTGGATTTAATAATTATTGTAAAATAATAAATTGACCAATAAATTTCAATCTAGTTCATTTTATTTCTGTCGGTTTGAACATGCTTTGAAAACACATAGCGTCACCTAGAATTACAATATTAGGCCTACATTGTATTCACAGTGACTGAGTGGTAAAGACCCAAATAACAAATTCAAGGTTGCGGTTAGGCCTACAAAATGAAGCGCGAATACAGCTTTAGGGTTAGGCCGATAGTTGGAATGCAAAACATTTTCCCATGGACATATTCCTCCCCGGACATATCCCTAGACTTATCGCAATTATGCAACATAAATATTGATGTAACATGACAATAAAAAAGAATGTTTTCGGAGTCGCAGAACTGGGAGACAAAAAGTCTAGGGTGGAAATTGTTCGGAGAATAAGTCATGGGGAAAAATGTCCGGCTTCTTACAGCAACGGAGCTCGCACAAATTCAATACAAATACCTCATGATACCACATATCTGAGCAGTGGCGTCGTTGCAGGGGACAGACGATTCTCTAACTTTTTTGGTTCTCGGAAAATTGTTAATTAATATCCACTACCACTATATTTGTCTTGAAGGCAAATTGTAGTTGATTTGGAACTGAATAACCTTTATTGAAAGAAAATTTTGAGGCAAAATTGGAAAAACTGAGCACCATAATCTTTTCTGTCGGAATTTTGCAGTGTCTGTCGGAAAATTATAACTCACGAGGCCGCTGCACCAGAGGTAAATGCAATGTAGCCTACCATCGGCGTGCGCTAAACAGGGACAATTCGTAGAAAGCTAGAGACCCACTGCCGACAAAAGTCCTAAACTTTGTTCGGCGCAATTTGTTAGGGTAGGATAGGCTTCACGCATATTAGCTTGATGACCGATGAAACAGTATGCTGAGCTATAATGATAACACGAATAACACGTTGGGAATTTCGGTTTCCAAAAAGGTTTGACCCTTGCGTGAGGCCGCGTTGTCCAAGCCATCGCGCGTGAAAATCCGCAGGGCGGTCTGACCTATAGGTCGGTCAACAAAAAAGGTATATATACCGTAGAAAAAATTTCGTTATATTTTACCCATTTGCCGAAAAGCCCCCAATGGACGGATTTGCACGAAATTTTGCACAGGGGGTCGTCTCGCGGACGTAATCACCTGTTTCAAATTTTGTGTCGATCGGTTGAGGGGTTTCGGATCTGTTCTGGGTCGAATTTTGCCATTCTCCATTGACTTAGCCGGTCGCCATTAACACAGGGCTGTACTACCGCGCGCCTATTATAATCGTCCGAGGCTCCCTGCACAGACATCGAAAAATTGGGCCTACATGCATGTAGTTAGAGTAGTTAGCGCGGGCACATTATGTGAATTTGTGTGTGCCTGGGTGAGTGTCTGTCAAAGAAGTACAAAGTTGAGAAGATAACATAGGCCTACAAGCGTCGACGGAGACAGACACACATACACGCAGAGGGAGAGAGAGATGTCAGACGTATTGTTAGTGTTAGCAGAGCGCATGACTGTCACGCAACGTACCGATCTAACGTTGATCTGCGGTATTCGCGTGTCTACAAAATCACCAATCCACTGCATGGCGTCACTCTGATCCGCTGCAAATTAGTCCAAGATTGGCGGATTGTGGCGGATGTATTACTGTATTAGTTACAGAACTGTACTGCTGGAGTGGTGTTTAAGTTAGTGCGTAGCACTACCTTATACTACTCCAGACACTGCTGTTACGTATAGTACCACGCTCAGATCACATAAGGCTACACCGTCGTTCGCTTTATGACGCTCGACTGCAGCCAAAAATTGCGAAAATGGTAACATTGCGCGCTGAGTGCGGTTTAAGATCTAGTTGTGATTTCTTGCTTAACCAATCAGTCAATCAATCAATTATTTTATTGTGGTGACCACTGCTGATCATAAGTGATCGTCGGTTTCAGAAAATGTTAATAGGCCTATTATTCGGCTGGCTTCAAAAATGAAGGCTTTTCGAGCCATTTTGGTCCAACTTTATATTAACTAAATGTAATGTACACATAAGCCCAGCAAATAGGCTTATGCTAACATCGCATTTTAAGCCGTAGATAAAAGCTGGTGTAACATCGTTCTACACTGACTAAGTTCTTCTGTATGTCGGGCCCGAGAAAGACACGGTGAGAGATAAAGTCCGGTACTTGTTACAGGCTTAGCACTGCTTACGTGAGAGACTTGTGCCCAGAAACGCTTTACAATCTCGGAAATGGCAGCTGATAGACATGAGCTAATGATACCGCAGCGCACTATGCGCCCATCCATTGCCCACGTCAGCAAACAACTGGATCCGCGGTCTGCATCTAGCAAACATAATCACGTTATTTCTATCGTTTTTCTTACTCGCCTTTAAACTATTAAGACATTTTTCTTCTTATAGTATTAATTCAGGTCTATAATTCCCCGGTTAAAATAGTTTACACGTGATGCCACGAACACTGATCTGTCAGCGGATCTGTCTTCGCGGAATTGCGGACTGACCCGTGATGTCCAGCGAGCAGAGATGAGGGCTCCGGAAACGGCCGAGTAAAGCCGGATGTTGCCGAACGAGCGATAAGCTGGTGTGGGTGTGGTGTGCTATCTCAACTGCTGCATGGCGGATGTACAAACAGATAGACGGATCTCGCTCTGCGTATGTCGCACAACGCGCTCTGCTTGCCGCCTCACATGATTACAATCGACGGACGTGGCGTTCTGGTCACGACTTGTTCTGTACTTTCCGCCATAACTGTTTGCATGGCATTGTCAGCCAGCATAATTGCACTAATTCTCTCATCTCAGTTCCGGTTACAATTACTGTTTTTCTTAGCCTGGTTACCAAATTTGAGGCCTCCGTACAGAGAACTCCTTAAACCTTGACAGTTAAGTGTTGTAATGGTAACGATACCGCAGCCATCCATTGCCCGCGTCAGCTCCTAGGACCCGCGGTTTGCAGCTAGCAGACGTACCACTGCCCCAATCAGCCACGCTAGGCCTTCACCCTGTAGTCCGAAAGCTACTATTCATTTCCCATCTCGCTGAGAGTAGGAGGCTGAGTTAACCCTAGTTTAAATATGGCACTGGCTGTATGCGCCACGATACAGTGACGCGTCATTCTATAGGCGTCAAGTATATACACTGTTCAACAATACTGGACACTACATAGTCTGCTGGTCGGGCAAATTGTTTTATCACAAGCCCAGTTCACAGGCCTCGATCGCATCACATCCGGGTTTGGCGAAGGTCCACTAGGCTTTACAGTGGCGTAACTTCGTCGCCAACGTCCGGAGGCATGGCGCCCCCAGATCGCAATTTGTAACCGAGTTTTTGAACAGTTTAACATTACATAATTGGATCGAGTATATTTCTGACCTTTCACAAATGAAAATATATTTTTACGCATATAATACAGTTCTGCTAAATCATTCAGTCAACACTCAGAACCAGTAAAATTGATGGAGTCTGAACTCCAACTGTGTGGGCCTATCAACATTTTCCCTGTTTCATTCACAATAGTGGGTCGAACTGAGTGAACACTGTAAAGAAAAGCAGGGCAAAAACGCAATCTTGTAGGTTAATTTGTTATTACTAATTTATTGAGTTTACCAATTAATCACGAATTAACCCCGCCCTAGAAAAACATAACAAACTACAAATACGTTCTGTGAAACGAGGTATCTATCCCATTGCCACGCTATATAGCCTA